>MDTG01043022.1_pt1 | contig 254546 bp, 211 predicted proteins | sample 811421 | NCBI WGS metagenome assembly MDTG01 (sample SAMN05326645, study PRJNA326480) | marine metagenome | isolation source: seawater | place: Pacific Ocean: South East | collected 2011
AGCCGTCGGCCAGCGGATAGCGCAGGTGCCAGTAATGGCCCTTCACTTCCTTCGGCTCGACCTCCAGATCCGAGATCGCGGTTTTCAGCTTCGGGTCCCAGTTGACCAGCCGCTTGTCGCGGTAGATCAGCCCCTGCTTGTACAGGGTGACGAACACCTTGCGCACCGCGGCGGAGAAGGCCGGATCCATGGTGAAGCGTTCCCGCGGCCAGTCGGCCGAGGCCCCCAGCCTGGTCAACTGGTCGAGGATGCGGCCGCCCGACTGTTCCTTCCAGGTCCAGATCCGGTCGATCAGCCCGTCGCGGCCGACATCATTGCGGGTGATGCCCTGCTCTGCCAGCTGGCGCTCCACGACCATCTGGGTCGCGATACCGGCATGGTCGGTGCCGGGCTGCCACAGGGTATCGCGCCCGGTCATGCGCCGATAGCGGATCAGCGCATCCTGGATGGTAAAGGTCAGCGCGTGGCCGATATGCAGGCTGCCGGTGACGTTCGGCGGCGGCATCATGATCGTGTACGGGTCCGCCCCCGAGCGCACATCCGCGCGGAAGGCTCCGCTCTTGCGCCAGCCTTCGTAAATCGGCGCCTCGGCCTCCTGAGGCCTGAAGGTCTTGTCCAGCATGCCGTTCCGTTCCGCTGTCTTCTGGGGCGGTCGGTCGGGCCCGAACAGGCTCACCGGCCGCCGATCTGTGCAGGGCCGGGCGCGGCGTCGGCCGGATGATCCGGCCTTTTGTCCCCGTCCGGCGTGATCAGGGCGTGCCCGCGGGCACGCCCGCCGGACAGCCTGCGGTTCACGAACGCAGCGAGCGTTCCGCGAGCCGCTGGATTTCCTCACGTACCAGACGTTCCACCATCGGCGGCAGGTTCTGGTCCAGCCAGTCCTTGAGCAGGGGGCGCAGGATGTCGGCGACCAGCTCTTCCAGCGTCCGGCCGCCAAAGGCCGCCTGGGGCCGCCCCTCGGTCGGCCCGCCGCCGGTCAGGGCCTGGCCGAGCGTCGCGAAGGCCGCGACCGTCGCCGCACTTGCCGCCTGCGACATCAGCCCGTCGCCATCGGCTGCCGCAGGCCGCGGTGCCGGTGCCGGCTCCGGACGGGGCGGCGGCGCGGGTTCGGGTTCCGGCTCGGGGTCCGGCTCCGGTTCCGAGGCGAAGTCGTCATCCTCGTCGTCCTGAAGCGCATCCCAGGGATCGGCCGCAGGTGCTTCGGGCCTGGCGGGCTCGTCGTCGAACAGATCGTCGTCGGCAGACGCCGCAAAGCTTGGGCCGGGGCCGAAATCGTCATCGTCGAAATCGTTGCCGCCGCGCGGATCGGGTTCGGGCTCCGGCGCCGGATCGTCGAAGGGATCGGGCTCGACCACATCGATCAGGTCGAGCACATCCTCACGATCGTCCCGCGGCGGCTGCGTACCACCGGCCGCAGCCGGTGCCGCGGCACCACCCTCTTCACCGTCCTCTTCGGCGATGATGCGCCGGATGGAGGCGAGAATTTCCTCCATCGACGGTTCCTGGTTTTGAGTCCTGTCGGTCATCGGCCCCTTGGGGCTCCTCGCGCGTGTCCGGTTGCCGCCACTCTAAGGCAGTCGGCCGATGAATGCCAGCAACGACGAACCGGCCCCGCTGCGGGCAGGGCCGGTTGGGCCGACATTCGGGGTGGGTCGGAGGGCAATCCCTCCGGTCAGTCGCCCGTCCCCCACCAGGCTTCGCGTACCTCTCGGTAATTGTCCTGGGGGTCGTAGACGGGTACATCGGCGGAAATCGCCTGGATGTCGAGCGCGCCCACCGCCGCCGCCAGTTCGAAACCGGAAACGATGACGTTGCGCTGCGCCCGAACCAGATTGACCCGGGCGATAAAGAGTTCCTGCTCGGCATTGAGCACGTCGAGCGTGGTGCGGGCGCCGACGGCAGCCTCTTCCCGCACGCCTTCCAGTGCGATCTCTGCCGCACGCACGGCGGCGTCCAGCGAGGCGATCGAGGCCTGGGCGGACCGCAGCTGCTCCCAGGCGGCGGTGGCACCCTCCACGGCCTGACGCTCGGCGGTCATCAGCTCGCCGCGCCGCTGGGCCCGGGTTTCCTTGGCCTGACGGATGCCGGCGAACTCGCCGCCGCCCTGATAGAGCGGCACGGTGACCTGGGCGACGATCCGGCTGTCTTCCGTCCGGTCGAGCGCATAAGACCTGTCGCGCTCGCGCTGATGGCTGCCGACCACCGAGATCTGAGGCATGCGGGTCGCTTCGGCCGAATTCACCTGCTGCTCGGCGACATCGACGGTGTAGCGGGCGGCCCGCACCGAGGGGTTGTCGTCACGGGCGCGGCCGATGGCGTCGGCACGGGTGACGGGCAGATCCGGAAAGGGACGCGGCGGCTCCAGCGTCTCGGGCGTGCGGCCGACGACGCGAAGATAGGTCGCCTCGGAACTCGCCAATGCGCCCTGCGCTGCGGTCAGATCGGCCCGGGCACTGGCCAGCCGGGCTTCGGCCTGGGCGACGTCGGTCCGGGTCACCTCGCCCACCTCGAACCGGTCGCGCGTCGCCTGCAGCTGACGCTCCAGCACGCGGACATTGTTCTCGTTGAGATTGACCACGGCACGGTCACGGAACACGTCGCCATAGGTCGACGCCGCCTCGCGCAGGACGTCCTGCTCGATCGCCCGCACCTGCTCGCGAGTGGCGAGCACCTGAGCCTCGGCCTGGCCCAGCTGTGCATCCACCCGTCCACCGGTCCAGACCGGCTGGGTGATCTGCAGGGTGACCGAGCGCGGATCGGTGCCGTATGTCTTGCTGTTCTGGACGGAGGTTCCGGCACGACCGGCACTCGCCTGGATCTGCGCCTGCGGCCTGCGTCCCGCCAGAGCCGTGGGGATGTTCTCGTCGACGGCGCGCAGCTGGGCACGGATCGCATCGATGCGCGGATTGCCGGCATAGGCCGAGACCAGCGCATCCTGAAGCGATTCAGCCGAAGCGACGAAGGGCGTCGCCAGCATGGTGCCGGCGGCGAGCACCGCCGCGAGTACCGATCGTTTCACCGTCCCGTCTCCCCATCCGTGGATGTCGACCGGGCCTCCCCGCCCGGCAGTCGCGCATTCCGGGTCCCGTCACCCGGACTGCACGATGGTCCCGTCGTCAGAAAACGAAGCCGACCTTCTTGCGGAAGGCGGCGATATGCGGCGTCGAGGCATCGAACAGGGTCCGGCGGGCGATCGCCCCGGCATAGTTGGTGAAGATCGTCGCGCGGCCGACGCGGCCATCGTCGTTCATCACCGCGACCAGGCGGCCGCCATCGGCCAGCTGGTCCAGCAGGGCCTTGGGCTCCACCTCCAGCGCGCCTTCGACGACGATCACGTCGTAGGGCGCCTGGGCGGCATAGCCGTCGACCACCGGGCCCGACACCACGGCGGCATTGCTGACCCCCAGCTGATCGAGCAGTTCACCCGCCTGTTCGGCAAGTTCGGGCTGATCTTCCAGCGCCACCACCGCCGAGGCGAGGCGGGCGAGAACCGCGGTCGAATAGCCGGTGGCGCAGGCGACGTCGAGCACCGCCTCGTTCGACTTCACGTCGGCGGCCTGAAGCAGCCGCGCGAACAGCATCGGCTCCATGAGAAAACGGCCATGGCCGACCGCCACATCCTCGTCGACATAGGCCACGGCCCGATGGCTCGCGGGGACGAAGCGCTCGCGCGGAACCGCGCCCATGGCTTCGATCACACGTTCGTCGGTGACCTTGTTGGTGAGGAGCTGGCTCAGCACCATGTTGCGGCGGGCATCGCTGTAGTCGTGCATGCTATGGGCTCTCGGCTGCTTCCGGTCGGTCAGACGACGACGCGGCATCGGGTGACGCATCGCCGCAACTTATACCGGGGGCCGCAGGGGATGACAATCACGCCGTCCTCCGCAGATGCAGACGAGCCGTGACGGGGGCCATCCAAGCCGATAGACTGGGCTTCGCGACGGATCGTCAGTGAGGCAGCGATTGCGGGGTTGACCGCACCTGCCGACCTCTCTATAAACGCGATCCGTCACGGGACGGTCATCGACGCCAAGTCGGCGACACGGCTTGAAGACATCGCTGCCTGAAGGATCATGGATCGACAGATCACGGATCGGAACGGCAGCCCGCAGTGAAGACCCGGTGGCCGGGTAGCAAAGTGGTAATGCAGGGGACTGCAAATCCCCGATCGGCGGTTCGATCCCGCCCCCGGCCTCCAACTCTTCCATCCTGCCCCGGCAGGATGCCGGCATACCGGACACTTCCGAACAGACTTTGGAAGCCACCGAAAATAAAGCTGGACAGGCGGGCAAGGCGGTGATAAAAGCCCGGCCCACAGACGACACGGACGGGAAGCCCTACCGAAGGCCCCGGACGCACTGATCCCCGATAGCTCAGTCGGTAGAGCAGGTGGCTGTTAACCACCGGGTCGCTGGTTCGAGTCCGGCTCGGGGAGCCAATTGAAAAAGCCCTGCAGGTTCGCCTGCAGGGCTTTTTCTTGTCTGCGGCACACCGCTCAGCCTCTTGCGTTGACGAGGCCATGCCCGGGTCACCAGACGGATCACCCCACGGCACACGCGAAGATCTTCGCCTCTTCGGAACCTGCTGCGAGAAGCGCGCAAATGGCGGTTTTCTGCGGGCTTCGCCAGGGTGCAAGCCAGTTCACAAAGCGGTACCGACGCGGTAGTCTGGCCCCCGCCGGCAACCCGTACAACGACCGGCGGCCCGCTTGGGGGAGCGGTATCGTGCGGCATGGGTTGCGACGGACATTCCAGGACACGGCCGTTCAGGCGCGGCCGGCCGACGCGGCTCCGGAAGACGGAGCGGCGCCACTGCATATCCCAAGGGAGGATCCATGCGCGGCCAGATGATGGACACGCAGCTTCTGATCGCACCGCTGATCAGGAACGCCGCCAGGTTTCACGGCGACGTGGAGATCGTGTCACGGACCTGCGAAGGCCCCATCCACCGCTACACCTATGCGGATGCCTATAAGCGCGTGCAGCAGCTTGCCAATGCACTCGCCTCGCGCTTCGGCATCGCCATGGGCGACCGCGTCGGCACCCTGGCATGGAACGGCTATCGCCATTTCGAGGCTTATTTTGCGGTCTCGGGTATGGGTGCAATCCTGCACACGATCAACCCGCGCCTGTTCCTCGAGCAGATCGAGTACATCGTCAACCATGCCGAAGATCGGGTCATCCTGGTCGATCTGACCTTCGTCCCGATCATCGAAAAGCTGATCGGCAAGATCCCGTCGGTTGAAGCGGTTGTCATCCTGACCGACCGGGCCAACATGCCCGAGACCTCGATCCCCAACGCGATCTGCTATGAAGAGCTGATTGCGGATCAGGCCGACAGCTACGACTTCCCCAGCTTCGACGAAAACACCGCTTCGTCGCTGTGCTACACCTCGGGCACCACGGGCAACCCCAAGGGGGTGCTCTATTCCCACCGCTCGAACGTGCTGCATTCCTATGGCGTGTGCATGACCGACACGCTCGGCATCTCGGCGACCGATGCCGTGCTGCCGGTGGTGCCGATGTTCCATGTCAATGCCTGGGGCCTGCCCTATGCCTGCCCGATGGTCGGCGCGAAGCTGATCTTCCCCGGGCCGCGGCTGGACGGTCCCGGCCTTGCCGAACTGATCGAGATGGAGCGCCCGACCGTGCTGGCCGGCGTGCCGACCGTGTGGCTCGCCCTGCTCAACCATCTGGACGAGATCGGCCGGCGCATGGAAGGCGTGCGCATCGCCGTGGTCGGCGGTTCCGCCGCCCCTGAGTCGATGATCCGCAAGTTCCAGGAAAAGCACGGCACCTTCCTGCTCCATGCCTGGGGCATGACCGAACTCAGCCCGATCGGCACCGCCTGCACCTTCAAGGCCAAGCACCTGTCGCTGGACCAGGAGGCCAAGTACAAGCTGCAGACCAAGATCGGCAAGCCGGCCTATGGCATCGAAATGCGGATCACCGACGATGACGGCAACGAGCTGCCCCATGACGGTGTCGCCTTCGGCCATCTGAAGGTCCGCGGTCCCTGGGTGCTGAAGTCCTATTTCCGTCGCGATGACGAGAACATCCTCGACGAGGACGGCTGGTTCGACACCGGCGACATCGCGACGGTCGATCAGGACGGCTACGCCCAGATCGTCGACCGCGCCAAGGACGTCATCAAATCGGGCGGTGAGTGGATCAGCTCCATCGACCTCGAAAACGCGGCGGTCGGCCATCCCGACGTCAAGGAAGCGGCGGTCATCGGCGTTGCCCATCCGAAGTGGCAGGAACGTCCGCTGCTGCTGGTGATCCGGCGCGAAGGTGCGACGCTCGACAAGCAGGGCATGCTCGACTACCTCGAGACCAAGGTCGTGAAGTGGTGGCTGCCCGACGATGTGATTTTCGTCGAGGAGCTGCCCCATACCGCCACCGGCAAGCTGCTGAAGCTGAAACTGCGTGAGGCCTATGGCGACTGGCTGATGAAGCAGGCCGGCTGATCAGGCGGCCTCGGGCGCATGCGTGGAAAAGGCGGGATCCTTCCGGGTCCCGCCTTTTTCATCCGGACCGGTCCCTGATCGGGGCCGGTCACGAAAAAGGGGATGCAGCCACAAGGCCTGCATCCCCTTACATGCTTCCGGGGGGATCTGCCGGGCACACCCGGTGTCGACAGACGGAAGCATCGGATCGCCGGCCGCAGGCGTCGAACGACGTCCGCAGCCGACCGTATACTCAGAGAATCGACGACAGCTTCATCGCAACCGTCATGTCGCCCTCGACCTTCAGCTTACCGGTCATGAAGGCCATGGTCGCCGACAGATCGCCGGTCATCAGCCTGTCCAGGGTTTCGGCGGAACAGCGGATGGTGCAGTCGGCATCGCGATCCTCTGCCGAAACCTCGGCAGGGGTCGACCGGCCGTCGATGAAGATCGTCCCGTCCTCAAGCTCGAACTTGACGGTCGATCCAAGAGCCCCGCCCTTGGCGGCCTTCTCCTGCATGCGCCGGACCAGATCGTCGGTGCTCATGCCTTACCTCCCCATGCGGGCCGGCTCAAGCCGGCTGCTGTTTGACGTTAACGTAAACGTAAAGCCTGGCGGCGTCAAGGGCGCCCCCTCTCAGAATGCCTGTACAGCCGTTGCGGTTCCAGCTGAACGGCGATCACGTCCAGATTATGACTGTTATTCTTAATCAACTGTCGGTTTCGGAAGAAAATGCATCGTTGCAAGTACCGCGGCACATCGCGGCGGTGTAAAATGCCGACAGGCGGCACGACCGGCGACGGGCAGCGGCACGCCATGGACGTCACCCAGGGACCACCCGTCACATGTTCATGCAGCATTGGGGCCCGTTGCTGCTGCCCTTGACACAGAATCTGGGCGTGATCGCGCTTGCCGCCCTCGCCTTCGGTGCGTTCGGACAGTGTCGCCTGCAGATGAGCCGGCTGACGCGCGGCATCGTGGTCGGGCTGATCTTCGCGGTCTCGGCCCTGATTTCGATGGCGATCCCTGTGGAGATCGCCCCCGACATCGCTTTCGACGGCAGGGCCGTTCTGGTTCTGTTGTCCGCTCCGTTCGGCGGCCCGGTCGCAACGCTGGTGGTGGGTGCCACGACGGTTGCATCCCGGCTGCTGCAGGGCGGGCCGATCGCGATCCCCACGGCCCTGTCGCTGGTGGTGGTCAGCCTGATGTCGGTGGGCTGGTGGGCGCTGCGGCGCAAGACCGGCATCCGGATGTCCGATCTGTTTATTGCCGGTGCCGTGGTCGGTGTGCCGGCCATGGTGCTGATCGCAGCCATCCACGGCCTGGTTCATGACGGTCGTCTGTTGAGGCAGTTCGGCCCCCTTCTCGTCCTCAGCGGGATCATTGCCACCGTGGTTCTGGGAGGGCTTCTGATGGTCGAACGGCGGCGCCTGACCGCCGAACGGGCGCTGGCGTCGGAACGACGGCGCTTTCAGGCCATCGCCGATAACGTACCGGGGGCAATCCTGCAGATCCGCCTGGATCCGGGCGGAGATATTGCGGTGCTCTATGCCGGGGCCGGCATCCGCAATCTGACCGGCGGCCTCTCCCCCGATCTGATCTGTTCCGATCCGCGCCAGCTGGATGAAATGGCACGGCGCGACGATCAGCGCCTGTTGCCCGCGATCCGGGCCGCGATCCGCGGCGATACGCCGCCCGGCTTCGGCCTGCCGTTTCACGGCCGTGACGGCGTGACGCGCTGGGTGCTGCTCTATGCCACCACACCGCGCCCCATGGCCGACGGCCGGCTGATCGCCGATGTGCTGGCGATCGACGGCACCGGACTGCATCGTATTGAACAGGATCTGCGGACCGCACGCGCCTCGGCCGAGCGCGCCAACGCGGCCAAATCGATGTTCCTGGCCAATATGAGCCACGAACTGCGCACGCCCATGACCGGGGTACTGGGTATGCTCGATCTGCTGGCCGCCACCGATCTGGATGGCCGGCAGCGGCGGTGGGTGACGGCGATGCGCCGGTCGGCCGAAGGGCTGATGACGCTGCTCAACGATATTCTGGATCTCTCGAAGGTAGAGGCGGGGCGCCTGGTCCTGCACGAGGAACCGGTCGTGATCGGCCGGCTGCTGGATGATGTCGTCGGGCTGTTCGAAGGCCGGGCGTCGCAGAAGGGGATCAATCTGTCGATCCGCCGCGGCGCCGCTGTTCCCGAGACGGTGCTGGCCGACCCGATGCGCCTGCGGCAGGTGTTGATGAATCTGGTCGGCAATGCCATCAAGTTCACCGAGACCGGCTTCGTCGAGATCCGCGTCGACGTCAAGGGCGAGGGTGATCCCCCCTCTTTTCTGTCCATTGCGGTCGCCGATACCGGCATCGGCATTGCGGCAGATGCGCTGGATGCGATTTTCCAACCCTTCGTTCAGGCGACGGATCGCTCTGACGCCATCACCGCCCCGAATAATGCGACACCGCCGTCGGGAACCGGTCTGGGACTGGCCATCTCGCGTCGGCTGACCACGGCGATGGGCGGTGAACTCACCGTCGACAGCCTGCCCGGCGTCGGGTCCGTCTTCACGATCATGCTCCCCTGCCGGACCCGGAGCGGACATGCCGCTGGCCGGGAGCGCGATCCGGACGGCCCCGCCCGATCGGCAGACAGGCACAACGCCGGCACGCTGATGGCCGTGCCCGCGTTCAAGGGTCGCAGGCTCCTGATTGCCGAGGACAACCCGGTCAATCGGGAACTCCTGAACGAGGCCCTGCGACGCATGGGCTTCGAGGTGGCGGTGGCAGAGGATGGCGCGGCGGCGGTCGAGATGTCGGCCGGAACCGCCTTCGATGCGATCGTCATGGACATGCAGATGCCGCGGATGGACGGCGTCACGGCCACCCGCCGGATCCGCGCACGGCCGGGAGAAGATGGCAAGGTGCCGATCCTGGCGCTCTCCGCCGACGCGATGCCGGAAAACCGCTCGCGCTATCTGGACGCAGGAATCAATGCCTTTGTGGCAAAGCCGGTGAACTGGGGCGAACTGCGCGACACCCTGGCTGGCCTGCTCGATGAGGGACGGCCGCCCTCCGGGCCGGCTACGCTAGACGAGCCATCAGACGACGTCGACAGGACCGCCCCGGTGCTCGACCCGGTGCGGCGCGACGAGATCGAAAAGGCCCTCGGCGCTGAACGGACACGCGCCCTTTACGGCATGTTCGCCGAAAGTGCGGCCAGCACCCATGAACAGATCGCCGCAGCCGCCACGACGGGGGATGCGGATGCATGGCGCAGTGCCCTGCATGCCCTGAAGGGGCTGGCGGCCAATTACGGCTATCACCGTCTGGCCGCCGCCTGTGCGTCGCTGGAGGTGGGTGCCCCGGACACGGCCGCGGCATCCCGGCTGGAAGCCGAGGTCACGGCCGCACGGGCAACCGTGGCGGCCGGCTGATCATCCCCCCTGCCCCGACCCGACGGCCGCGACGGGGCAATGGATGTCATGCATGCTTGTGAATGCAGGCTCCGCATATGCCAGAATGCGATCGTCGAACCTGTCGGGACCTGAGGCGACGATCGGCACGGTTGCGAAAATCGCATCGTCATCGGCATTTTCGATCTCGGCGTCCGACGCGGCACCCGGTGCCCGTCCGCCCCCGGCCAGCCAGGCGCCACCACCCGGCCCATGTGCCACAAGCAGCAAAACGGGATGGTGTGGGGTGGCCCCGTCCAGCGTCAGCGCATCGAAGCCGTCGGCCCGGCCACACCAGTCCGTCAGATCCGCCGTCTGTGTTGCACGCGCATCCACGGCATAGGTGAATGGCTGCGACCAGCCGTCCTGAACGGCTGCCGTCGGCAGCCCGAGACTCGCGGTCGGCACCCGGCCGATTGCGGCACCGCTGCAGGCAGTCTCCGCCACGCCGTCCATGCCGCCTGCAGGGCATGGCAGGCGACCATTCCGGGCCAGCTCGGCCGCCAGAACGGCCATGACCGCCGTCATTCGTCGATCGGTCGCCGCCCCTCGTGCCGAGACAGTCTCCGCCCGCAGGAGCGGCAGAAGGCTGCCAAGAAGCAGGGCAAGCACGAACACAGCGACGGCAATTTCCACCAAGACGAAACCGTCTTCGGTATTCACGCGTCTCAGGCGATTCAGACTCGACAAATCGTGACCCCTTGCGTATGCAATCTTTAAACGAGATGTAGTTGGCAATAATGCATCTTGAACGATCCAGATCCACATCTTTTGGTTTAATTGTATAGGTAGTGGATTTTCATTATGAACATGATCAGCGGTAGCAAGTCGGAGACTGGTGGACGAGATCTGGCCGATGCGTTGATGGCGCGTGGCCTGCTGACCGCGGATGCCGCCCGGCTGGTCCGGCGCGAGGCAGAGCGGCTTCCCGGAGGATCACTGCTGCGTGCGATCGAACATATGGGGCTGGTCGACGAGGCCGATCTCGTGGCGGTGCTGGCTGCGGAATCGGGCCTGGCCGCCTGGCCCGGTCATCCGGTGCCGGCGGATCCGGCCGGGTTGTCGGCCGAGCTTCTGGTCACCGCCGGTGCCGTTCCGCTGGGGGTCGAACGGGGCGAACTGCTGCTTGCGATGATCGATCCCGACGATCTCACGGCAGCGGAAACCATTCGCCGCCGGCTCGGCCATGCGGGGCAGTTGCGGCGCATGGTTATCGGGCGAACCGCCTTCGCCCGCCTGATCGGCCGGTTGCATCGCAATGATCCGATGATCGACGCCATGATTGCGGCGGCGGCCGGCAGCGGCGTCACCCCCGGCCTGACGATCGCGGCCGAGCACATGCCCGAAGACCCGTTCCGCGACCGGCCGTCCGCCGATGCCGAAGAAAGCGCGGTGACACGCCTTGCCGATATGCTGATCGCCGCCGCCGTCCGGGCCGGCGCGTCCGATCTGCATCTCGATCCGGCGCCGGGACATCTGGGCATTCGCCTGCGGATCGACGGCGTGCTGACCCCGTTCCGCCTGCTGGATGCCGCCATCGCCTCAGGGCTCGTCACCCGTTTCAAGGTGATGGCGGGGCTGGATGCGGTCCTCACCCTGCGTCCCCAGGACGGACGGATCACCAGCAAAATCGACGGCCTGGCGGTGGAGATCCGCATCGCGACCCATCCCACCGTACACGGAGAGGCCGTGGTTCTCAGGCTGCTGGATGCCGACCGCCGGTTGCGCCAGCTCGAAGGTCTGGGCCTCACGTCGCGCATCGTCGAGGGGCTGCGCCATATTGCCCGCCGGCCCGACGGGATCGTGGTGGTCGCGGGCCCCACCGGCAGCGGCAAGAGCACGACCCTGCGCGCCTTGACCGGCCTGATAGACCGCCGACGGCTTGCGGTCGCGACGCTGGAGGATCCGGTGGAATATCCCCTGGACGGCATTCGCCAGACCGACCTGTCGCGTCTGCCGGAGTTGAGCTTCGCCGACGGCATCCGGTCGCTGATGCGCCAGGATCCCGACGTGCTGCTGATCGGTGAAATGCGCGACGAGACCACCGCCGCCATGGCCTATCGTGCCGCCGTCACCGGCCATCGGGTATACACCACGCTGCATGCGGGCGATGCCCTGGGCACCATCGATCGGCTGCGCGATCTGGGGCTTGCGCCACGCCGGCTGGCGGGTGTTCTGGCGGCCATCCTGGTCCAGCGGCTGGTACGGCGGCTTTGCCCGGACTGCTCACCCGGGCCGGGAATCGTCGGCAGCGGCTGTCCGGCCTGTGGTTTCACCGGTTTTCGTGGCCGGATACCGGTTGCCGAACTGCTGATCCCCGACGACGCCTTCGAAGACCTGCTTGCCGGGGATGCGGCACGCCCGCACCTGGCCGCACATCTCAGCCGATGCGGTCATCACAGCCTGCTGGCCGACGCCCGCGAGATCGAGCGGCGCGGCCTCAGCACCCGTGATGAAATAGAGGCGGTGGTGGGACCGTTGGACCGGCCATGATCAACCGCTCCGATTCCGCCCGGCCCATGATGCAACTCCCGACAGCGGACCCGCGGGACACCGTCCTGCGTCGCTGGCGGTTCCGCGCGGTCGACGCCGACGGCAACCTGTTCCATGGCCGCATTCTGGCCGATGATGTCGACACGGCCCTTGGCCAACTGGAGGCGCGCGGGCTCGATCCGCTCTCGATCCGTCCCGTTCGGGAGGGACTGGCCCGGTTCTGGCAAAAACTTGCCCGTTCCGGCAGCCTGGTGGCCGGCCCGGCCGAACGTCATGCAGCACTTGCCGAAGCCTGGTCTGCCGTCGGCCTTCACCTGGCAGCCGCACGTGACCTGCCGGCCGCGCTGGATGCCGCGGCGCAGGGCGGCATTTCCCGCACGGCTGCACGGGGCTTCGGCGGCATGGCTGCAGCCATCCGCGCCGGGCAGAGCCCCGCCGAGGCCGCGACCGAAGCCGGACGGGATCTCGGGCCCGTGGCCGCGGCGGTCTTTGCGGTCGCCGCGCGCACCGGACGGCTGGCGCCGGCGATCGACGATCTTGCCCATCATCACGAGACCGAAGCCGCCATTCACGCCCGGATCATCCGGGCGCTGCGTTATCCGATCGTGCTGGCCGTCACCACCTTCGCCTCTCTTGTCGCTCTCATCGGCGGTGCGCTGCCTGAACTTGCCGGGCTGATGGCCGAGCTCGGCGTTGCAGGCGACGACCCGACGCTGCAGCTGGCAATCGCCGTGGGTGACGCTCCGGGCCTGGCCATCGGGGTCATCATCGGCCTGCCCGCAACACTGGTGGCCGGGCTGCTGATCGTCCGCCGGCATCCGGCCGTCGCCCGACTGCTCGACCGCTGGACACCGATCGTCCGGCTGCGCCATCAGCTGGCGGCGGCACGCAGCCTGCGCGCCCTGATCCTGGCCGCCGAGGCCGGTGCGCCCGTCACCGAGGCGCTGGAACTGGCGGCGATCGGCGCCGCAGATCCCGAACTTGCCCGGCAGCTCGGCAATGTCCGCCGCCTGATCATTCGCGGGGTTCCGCCGGCAGAGGCCTTCACACTGCTCGAACCCTGGCCTGCCGTCGCCCAGGCACCGCTGGTTGCGGGTGCGGCAGCCGGTCGACTGCCCGACGCCGCCCGCAGCGCCTCCCGGGCGCTGGACCGCAGCATCGAACGCTCGGTCGATCGACTGACCGCCCTGCTGGAACCGGCCCTGGTCATGTTTCTGGCACTGGTCGTCGCCGGCATCGGCCGGCTGGTGCTTGGTGCGCTGTATTCCGGGCTGGCGGAGGTGGGCGGATGAGACTGCGCCTGCCCTCTCCGCCCCGCCGGGTTCTGCTGCTCGACCGTGACCGCCGGCTCTGGCTGGCGACGCGGGGCCCGAACGATGTCACCCTCCGCCCGGGCCCGGACACGCCGGCCGCCTGGCGCGCCCTGACCGCAACGGGGCGCCGCGAGGGGCTCCGCCGTACGCTGCCGTTGATCGTTGAAGACGACCGGCCACGGGTCGCAACCATTGCCCTGCCCCGGCTGGGACAACGGATCCGCCGGCAGATCGAAACCCGCCGCATCATTGCCGCTGCAGGCGAACTCGGTCTTGATCGCGGCTTCGTCGCCATCCGCCCCCTGCCGCCCGGCGGCGGAGCGGGCGGTGGCGGCATGGGCGGTGGCGCGACGGCCATCGACCCGTCCCGCCGGCCGGACAGGCTGGCACTCGCCTTCGTCCCCGCCTCGGCAGAAGTTGAGGCCTGCACCAGGTCGGCGGCGATTGCCGGGCTGCATCTCCGGCCGCTGCCGCCGGTAATGACGGCCGGAATGGCCCTGGCAAAAAGTCACCACGCGCAGTGGCTGGCCCTGCACGTACCGGTGCCGTCCGATCAGCCGTCCGGCGACGCGATCGATCAGATCCTTTGCGAAGCCGGTCTGCCGGTCTTCTCCAGCCGCCGCCCGCTTTCAGGCCTCACCCCCGCCGAAGCCGCCATGGACGGGAGCCGGGCAGTCCGTCGCCACCTGCATCGGCATCACACCACCCCCGATCTGATCACGCTGCTGATCGACGACCATGCGCCGCTGGTCACCCCATCCCCTGACGGGGAGGAGACAGAGCTGCGCCATCATCGGCCGCCGGTCGTCGCCATGCCAGTCGCCGCGATCTCCGGCCCCACAAGCCCGGACAGAGGTCGTCAGCCGGGGCCGCTCACCCGTCTCGCCCTCGCAGCCCTGCTTGACGAGGCCCCGCCGCTGCGTATCCGGACCTTCGGGCCGATATCTGCCTCCGGCACGGTCGCTGCCCGGCCCTGGCGTGATCAGCCGATCCGCAGCCGGAGTCTGGCCGGGCTGGCGGCCGCAAGTCTGCTGTTTGCCGCCCTGATCCTGCCCGGCCTGCAGGCTGCCGGCCTGGTGGACGAGGCGATGGTTGCTGCCCAGCGCGACCTTATGCTCGCCACGGAGTTCGATCTGCGCACGGCAGCGGCGGGCGGCACCGATCCTGGACGTCTGGCCGGGGGCGTGCGCGTTGCCTCTGCACTGGGTGGGCTTGCCGCCATGGAACAGGCGGCATCGGTGGACCTGCTCTGCGTGCTCGACCGCCTGGCGGTGCTCAGGCCCGAAGGCCTGGCCATCACGGGGCTGGATCATCGACGCGACGGGACCGGCCCGGAGGCCGGCCGCTTGACGCTCGAGATCGAGATCACCCGCAACGATGCCGCGGCGGCCGACGCCCTGCGACAGCGTTTTGCCGAGACCGTCGCGGCCGCCGGGCTGGGCATGACCACGGTTGCCGACCCGCCACCCGGCCCGGGCGCCCGCCCGCCCCTGATCCGCCAGGCTCCGGCACTCAGTGGCGGTGGCGACACGGGCCCTGCCGGGGACACGGGCCCTGCCGGGGACACGGCCCCCGAAGGTGGCCCGTTCCGCGGCCGGCTGATCCTGACCCCCCTTCCGGCCGATGCCGGCAGATCCGGTACGGCCTGCAGGCCGCGGCTTTCCGCCCGACGCTTCCGACGGCATGCCGTCCGGCGCCAGCCCGCGGCCATGGACAAAGATCCCGCTGGCCGCCTGGCCGTGCGCGCGCCCCGGCTGGCGGCTCTGGCCCTGGGCTGCCTGGCCGTGATCGCCGCAGATCTGACGATGGCACTGGAGGTGGAACGGGTACGGGCGCATGCCGAAGATCTGGCCCGGACCGCCGAGGCGGCACGGGGGCGTTTCCGGCAGGCCGAAGCCGCGGCCTGGCGGTTGGATCAGGGAGTGGCGCGGCTTGTCGCGGATCCGCGGCCACTCTTCGCACCGCCGGCGCCGGCCCCGTTGCTCCGGCAGTTGAACGATCTGGCCATGGCGGCCGGCATCGGAACCGTCAGCCTGTCGCTTTCCGACGCCCCGGCCGAAGCGGTGGCACCCCGGCCGGCGGATCGTCGGCTGCCGCACCCGCCCGCAGCAGAGGCTCTGCCCCGGCTCAGGCCGGTTCTGGTCACCGCCGAATTGACGGCCTCCTCGGATGCCGAAATCCGTGCCGGGCTTGCGGCCATGCGGGCCGCCCTGCCGGGCCGCGCCGTGATCGACCGTCTGGAACTGGCCGATCGCCCGGATGAAGGCAGGGCGCATGCCCGCGCCGTTCTGCGTTTCGCCACCATCGATCCGGCCAGCCTGCCCTCCCTGCCCGACGGCCAGGCCATGGATCCACTGACCCCTCTCCTTACCCGCCGCGACCTTGCGGCGCCCGCCATCCCGCCGGACCCGCCTGGAACCGTTGTCGCCCTTGCCCTGGAGCCGTCGGAACACCGCCGCCGCCTGAGCAGCCCGGACCGACCGACTGCGGCTGAGCCGCCTGCGGTCGCACGCCGCATCAAGCTCGACGGCATTGCCCACGGACCGGGGTCGGACTGGCGGGTCTGGATCAACGGCCGGCGGATTGCAATGGCAGGGCCGGCCCGTCCCGGCGAGCCCGTGGTCGATACGGTCGGCCGGGACACCGTCAGCATCCGCCTGGCGGAAGGCAGGAGTGCGGTCCTTCTTGCCCTGGGGCGGGAGATCTGTCTCGGCATCGACGGCATCCTCCCTGACGAGGTCTGTCCATGACCGCCACCCGGCCCTTTCTGCTCGTCCTCGTTCTCCTCGCTCTCACCGCCTGTGGCACAGCCGATCCGCGCGACCGGGCGCTGGGTCTGGAGCGCCGCGACTATCGGGCGATCGGAGGCGTGCCTGCAGCGACACCACCGCCGGATACAAGGCCGGCTCCGCAGCCGATACCGCCACAACTGCCCCCGCTGGAGGGGGATGGCGAGCTGGATGATCCGGCGCCCGGTCCGGAAGCCCGGGCCATTCTGTCCCGCCCGGTCGACATCCGGGTCGCCGGCCAGATCCCGATTGTCGAGGTGGTGGAAGATCTGGCCCATCAGGCGGGTGTAGGCGTGGTGGTCGATCCGACCCTTGCCGGCATGGTCCGGGTCAGCCTCTCGGGCGTGCCGCTTGGCAAGGCGCTGGCGGCGATCGGCCGTCAGGTGAATTTCGTCTACCGGATCGAAGGCGGCGTGCTTCTGGTCGAACGCGACCGGCCGGTGGTCCGCATCTACCGCATCGATCAGCCGGACGTGGTTCGGCGGGTGGATGGCGGTGTCGCGGCCTCATCGGAACTCGACACCGTCGGCACCGGCAGTGGCGGCACGGCCGACCGCAACGGCTCGTCCATCGCCATCCGCAATCACACGGACGGCGCCTTCTGGAACGATGCCATACGCACACTGGCGGCCGCCCTTGGTATTCCCGGCGATGATGCCGCCCAGGTCGCCGATCCGGCGGATGACCGCCGGCCCCGTTTGAGCGTCAACCCACGCACCGGCGTAATCGCCGTCTATGGCGACCGCCACGCCCAGGACATCGTCCGCCGGGTCATCGCCGGCCTGCGCCGGACCACCGGACGGCAGGTTCTGATCGAGGCCCGTGTCGTGGAGGTCGCACTCGACGAAGGCTACGAGGCCGGAATCGACTGGTCCGCGATCCTGTCGGGAGACGTCGCCATCGCCGGCCGGTTCGGCGCCCCGGCCGCGCGGATCGCAAACGGGGTCGACGATGTCCTGGGCATCCGGGTGAGCGGATCCGACATCGACGCCCTGGTCGGGCTGGCCGCGCGCTTCGGTGCGGTGCGCACGCTCTCCAGCCCACGCCTCACCGTGCTCAACAACCAGACGGCGCTGCTCAAGGTCGCCGAGAACGCGGTCTACTTCACCCTGGACGTCGAGCGTGAGACCGATGACGACACCGGCGACGTGACCCTGACGGTCAATTCGAAGCTGAACACCGTGCCCATCGGGCTGGTGCTGAGCGTGCAGCCGGCAATCGCGGCCGACGAGCGCTCGGTGGTCATGACCGTCCGGCCGACCATCACCCGCATCGCCCGGGAGGTCGCCGATCCGGGCGTCGCCATCGCCTCTCAGAACCAGGTGGAAAGCCTGGTGCCGGTGGTGGAGGTCCGCGAGCTGGACTCGGTTCTGCGCATCCGGTCGGGCGAGATCATGATCATGGGCGGGCTTATGGAAGAGCGCGCGCGCTTCGACGAAAGCGGCGCCCCGGTGCTGAAGGATCTGCCCTGGGTGGGGCGGCTGTTCCGCGCCGATACCGATGCCAGCCATACGGTGGAACTGGTGGTCTTCCTGCGCGCCACGATTCTGCCCGACGACACCGGCGGCACGATCGCCCCCGCCGATATCGACCTGTATCGCGGCTTCACCACCGATCCGCGGCCCCTGCCCTTTCCTGCACCTTCCCCCTCCCCTGCAATCACACCGCCATCCACCAGACCGGTCCCGACACCCGGCCGGTCCATCCCGGAAAGTGAAAGCACACCACAATGACGAGCATCAGAACCCGTTCCGCAGCCGGCCATCCCGATCCGAGCCATCCCGCCGCCGGGCCCGGCATAACCGAAGACGATCGCGGCTTCACCCTGGTGGAGGTGGCCATTGCGCTTGTGGTGATCGCCCTGCTGGTGGGCACCGTTCTGCAGGCCCAGGGCATGGTCGGGAACAGTCGTGTTCAGGCCTTCGTATCGGAGGTCGGTGCCATCCGCACCGCCTTCAGTCAGTTTCAGGAACGCTATGGCGCCCTGCCCGGGGACTATCAAGATGGCCCGATTCTGGCCATGGATGCGGAAAGAGGAAACGGTGACGGCACATTGTCAGGCAGTGGCGCCGATCAGGAGAGCCTCGAGGCCTGGCGCCATCTGACCGCCGCTCAGTTCCTGACCAATCTCAAGATGTCGCCAGGCGGCACATCGGCGCCGTCCACGCCTCTGGGCGGGCAATACCAGCTGGTCTCGGCGACGGTTGGGGCAACGAGCGGGGTGTGGCTCAGAATCGGCAGCATGACCACCGGCTCAACCACCGGTAATTCCACGCCCCTGCTGACCGTCGATCAGGCACATCGGCTGGATGTGGAACTGGATGACGGACTGCCGGGTACCGGATCGGTGGTCACCAGCACGGCCGCCTGTCAGGTGACCGGCAGCAATATCTACAATCTGGCCGCAACCGATACCTGCCTCGTTCAGGTGCTGATGTAGTGAGATCGGCCCGGTTCTGTCCGCCGGTGACGGCATTGGCGCGTGTGGCGGTATTGGGTACGGCCCTTTCGGCTCTGGCCCTGCCGCCACCACCACCGGGGGATCCCCTGCCGCCAGAGCCGGGACCGCCTGTCCTGCAGGGCCTGGTCCCGCGCGTGATCACCCCGGTGCAGGATGCCGGCCCGGGGCGCCCATCAACCAGAGCCCGCCGCGTCCGACCACCCGCGCCGCAGGCAGATGAACCGTGACGGTGGTTCCCTGGCCAGGCCGGCTGTCAAGCAGCAGCCGGCCACCATGCAACTCCACGATCGCCTTGGACAGGGGAAGGCCGAGCCCAGTGCCTTCAAAACGACGGCTCAAGGCACTCTCGATCTGACCGAAGGGGGTCAACACCTTGGGCAGATCCTCAGGGGCTATGCCGATGCCGGTGTCGGTCACGGTGATGTCCATGCCGCCGTCCCTGCCCGGCACCGCCGCCAGGGTCACCCGGCCTCCCGGCTCGGTAAATTTCACCGCATTGGAAAGAAGGTTCAGCAGCACCTGTTTCATGCGCCGCTCATCCACCAGAACCGGCGGCAGGCCGGGCGGCAGCTCGGTCTCCAGGGTGATGCCGCCGGCATCGGCACGCGCCTGAACCATCCCCCGGGCACGCGATGCCATTGCCCGCAGATCGACCGGCCGCTCGTCGAGATCCAGGCGCCCCGCTTCGATCTTCGACATGTCGAGGATGTCGCTGATCACCGCGAGCAAATGGCCGCCACTCTCGGTGATATCGTGGGCATATTCCAGATAGCGGGGGTTGCCGACCGGCCCCAGCGTCTCAAGCGCGATCATTTCGGAAAAGCCGATCACCGCATTCAGCGGGGTGCGCAGCTCGTGGCTCATATTGGCCAGGAACTCGCTTTTCGCGCGATTGGCCAGCTCGGCCGTCTCCTTGGCCTCCATCAGGGCTGCCTCGGCGCGCCTGCGTTCTGCCCCTACCAGGGCGAGGGCAATCAGATCGGCCAGGGAGCCCACGAAATTGACCTCGTCCTGCGCCCAATGCCGGGGGGAGCCGAAATGCTCGCAGCACAGGATGCCGACCACCCGGCCGTCGACCCGGACGGTCGCATCCATCAGCGCGCCCAGGCTGTCGCCATAGCGCGGCAGTGTCATCACCTCGGTCATTGCCGGATGGAAACGGGCATCCCCCACCACCAGCACGCGTTCAGGCAGCAATGCCTCAAAATAGCGCGGCATGCCGGCCACCGAGATATGCTGTCCGTCGGTCGGCAGATGACTGCCGGCCCGCGCATCGAAATGATCGATGCACATGAAATCGGTCGGATCCGGAGCGTGCGTACCCGCCCGGGCCTGCATCGTATCCGCCAGCCAGACGGAAACCCGGCCGACATCGATGATCTCCGCCGCCGTTTCACTCACCACCCGGATGACGCTGGCGGGGTCGCCGGTAAACAGGCCGCCACCATGGGCGATCGCGGCGATAGCCCCGTTCTGGCGGCGCAGGCGGGTCTCGCGACTCCGCAGCGCATCCTCGGCCATGCGCCGATCGGTGATGTCGTGCACCACCACCAGCAGGGATGCCGCACCGCCATAGCGCAGGGCACAGGCGCTGAGCAGGCCCCAGAAGGCACGATCTCCGGCCCGGATCATGGGGGCTTCGACCCGCTCCGCCGCGGCCCGGCCGGTCAACTCGGCCATGATCAGCGCCGCCGCCCCCGGGTCTGCGAACAGCCGGTCGAAGATCAACCCGCCTTCGGTCTGGCCGCCGACCAGATCGTCCAGTCCGAAGGCGTCTACCGCCGCACGGTTGGCGAAGAGCAGGCGCCGGCCCTCCTGCATCACGATCAGCATCGGCAGCGGCGCCGCCTCGGCAATTGCCCGGAACCGCTCCTCGCTTTCAGCCAGGGCGCGTTCACGCCGGCGAACATCGGTCGCGTCGCGGGCGACGACCACCAGCCCGCCATCGGCCGTGGCGCGCTCGCTCAACTCCAGCAGGCGACCATCGGCCATGTGGACGTCGATCAGCGCATCGCTGCGGTGATGGACGATGTCGCCGTAACGGCGCATCGCCGCCTCGACCGAAAACCGGCTGTCGCCGCCATAGGCGCCGCGATCGACCGCGGCGCGCACCAGATCCTCGAGCAGGGTGCCGGGCACCAGAAGATCCGCAACCACCTGAAACAGATCGACCATGCGGCGGTTCACGATCACCAGCCTGAGATCGCGATCATAGATCGCGATGCCCTCGCGCGTGCTGTCCAGCGCATCCAGCATCAGGCGATGTGCAGCCCAGGCCCGGGCTTCCGCCTCCATGCGATCGGTGATGTCGGTCGAGACACCGCGATGGCCGATCACCCGACCGCGCGCATCCAGGATCGGCCGCCCCGCTTCTTCGATCACCCGGCGACGCCCATGGGCATCCAGCAATTCATAGCGCAGACCGTCGAAGGCGACACCGGCCGCCATCTCGTCCAGGTGCCGTCGCCAGCGCCGCTCTTCGGCGCGCCGCCAGGCCATGGCCGGCAAATCGGCGCGACGGGTGCCGATCAGCCGGTCGGCCGGAATCCCCAGTCGATCCACGATCCGGCGGGAGACGTAGATGAACCGGCCATCGGCATCGGTTTCCCAGATCCAGTCGCTGGCGATGCCGGCGACATCACGAAAGCGCTGTTCCTGCTCGCTGAGCCGGCGGTTGCGGTCTGCAAGCAGCCGCGCATTATGCGTCAGGCTCCCCACGGCCAGACGCGCCCGGGCGGCCGCACTCCAGACCAGCGCCGACATCAGCAGAAGCGCGATGACGACCAGCGGCAATGTGCTCTCCAGAAGGGCCCGACCGGGTTGGTCGGGCCTCCAGGTGAACCAGGCGACGGGGGCGCCATCCGGACCGTCCAGCGCCAGGGCGGCGTCATCCTGCGGCATCGTCAGGGCCAGGGTCACGTCGGGCAGTCCGCCGATCATGTCATGGCCCAGAAAATACCGGTCCAGACGCTGAAAGATGACCAGTGCCTGACCGGGGCCGTCTGTCGCCGGAACGGTGCCGTCGGTCACGAAAGGCGCAATGCGGGCCGCCGCCGCAAAGACGATACCATCACCGATTCTGAACGTCCGTCTGACAGGCTGCGGTTCCTGCCTGCCTGTCGCCAGGGCGGCTTCAACCAAGGGTGCCAGCATCGACGGAAGGGTATCGATCTCGTCTGCCGAGAATCCCTCACCGGCAGAAAGATAGACCGGTGGTCCTGAGGTTCCCATCACCAGACTGCCGTCTACGGCAAAGGTCCGGCGCAGATAGGCCCCGAAATTATCGTCGAGCCAGGCGTCGTCAAGGGGAGGGGTCGTTGCGGCGACGGCCTCGTCCCACCAGGCATAATCGACCACGGTCCGGTCCAGCGTCGACATGCGGGCGTTCAGCAGATCGCGGATCAGGCGCTGCTGCTGGTTCAGCGCCGTCTGGTCCTGTACGCCGGCTGCGGTCACGACGATGGCGCCTACAAGCACCAGCCCGATGGCCATCACCCCCAGGATCGGCCGGATCAGCCGGCCGAAGCTGACATCGGGCGGCGTGGCCGCAGAAGAAGACGGCGATGCCGAGGCCCCGCCGTTATCATGATCTGCATCCCCGGCCGCCACCGTCGGTGCGGATGGAGTCTTGTCCCGATGCCTGCCGATGCGCACCTGCGCGATGCCCTCTCGCCATCGGAGCCACGGGGCCCCTGCCGTCCTCGCCCACTGGTCGCAGTCCCCGCACGACCGTGCTCCCTCATCCAGCCCGGAAAGTGTTGCAGGCCCCCGAGGTGGACGCAAGGCGGAGGCCGGCATCCTGGCATTTTTCCAGACCATGCCCGAAATGCGTCATCACCCGGCCCCTGCGGGACCGGGTGATGACGGATGATGGCGGATGGCCGGGTGGGGTGATCAGGCAGCGTGGGTTCTGGCCAGCTTCTCCCCCAGCTTGCCCGGCACCTCCTGGAGCATGGCTTCACCGGCCTCGATCACCGCCAGACCCTGTGTCGCGGCTGCCAGATCGTCGATCAACCGGGGCAATTCGGCATCGGGCACCATCGCTTCCAGACGGTCCCACCCCACGGGCTGGGCCACCGCTTCCAGGCCCAGGATCTGGCCACGGGCGGACTGAATGGCGGCATGCATGCGGGCAGTGGCACTGCCCGGTGCCGTCATCCGCACCGGCCTCACCGGTTCCAGCAGCACCGGATCCGCCTCGCCCAGAGCCTCGATCATCGCCATGCGGGCCGCGGTCCTGAAGGCCATGTCGGAACTGTCGACCGCGTGATGCAGGCCATCGGTCAAAGAGACCGCCAGATCGACCACCGGGAAGCCAAGCGGCCCGCTGACCATCGCGTCGCGCACGCCCGCCTCCACGGCGGGCACGAAATTGCGCGGTACGGAGCCGCCGACGGTCCGGTCCTCGAACCGGAAACCTTCGCCGCGGCCAAGGGGGGTAAGCTCCAGGGACACATCGGCGAACTGGCCATGGCCGCCGCTCTGGCGCTTGTGGCGCGCCCGGGCAGCCGCCGGCCGGCGCGGCGCCTCGCGGAAAGCGATACGGGGTGGCCGGGTCTCCACCTCGATGCCGAAGCGCAGCTTCAACCGCTCCACCGCCAGGGCCAGATGACGGGCCCCCTGGCCGATCAGCACCGTTTCGGACATGTCGGGGCGCGCATCGATCCGATAGGACGGATCCTCTTCCACCAGCCGCGCCAGGGCGGCGCCCAGCTTGGCTTCGTCGGCAGCCCTGGTCGCCGCCAGAACCAGGCCGGCCACCGGCATCGGCACAGATGCTCCCCCCTCGGCGATCACGCCTTTGGCATCGACCGTCACGCCGACCGGCACGTTTTCAAGCCGGGGCAGCACCACCACTTCGCCTGCAACCGCCGCATCGGTGCGCCGGATCATGGCCGGGCCGTCGAACATGCCGATCTGGCCCAGACGCTGGCCGGCAAAGTCATCCCCTTCGGCCAGCCGGCCCGACCACAGCCGCGCAATCCCGACCCGGCCCAGATGTGGCAGATGCAGCACCTTGAACAGCCGGGCCCGCATCCGGCCGTCGTCATGACCGCGCAGGACCGCATCTTCCCCCTCGTCCCCGGCATCGACCGGGTCGAGCACGCCTTCGCGGCAGGCGGTGACGGCGACATCCGGCGTCTCGTGGCGCAGTGCCTTCATCAGCCGCCGGACCCCGAAGCCTTCAAGCGCATTGCCGAAGAACACCGGCACGATGGTCTCGCGGCCGAATTCCCGGCCGAGGTCGCGATAGATGGTCTTGCGGTCGGGATGGGTTTCCTCGAGCAGCTGTTCCAGCAGGACATCGTCGAAATCGGCCAGCGTTTCGAGCATCACCTGCCGGGCTTCCTGCTCGCGGGCGCTGAGCGAGGCGGGCAGCCGCACGACTTCCGATGCCGATCCGGGGCGATAGCGATAGGCGCGTTCACTGGCGAGATCGACATGGCCGACCACCCGCTCCTCGCCCGAGGCGCCGCGTTCGCGGATCGGCACTTCGCGCAGCACCAGCGGCCGGCGGCTGGCGGATTGCAGGGCGTCGAGGATGGTGGCGACGCGCACGCTCAAAGTGTCCACCTTATTGATGAACACCATGTGGGGAACGCGCATTTCCTCAAGCAGGGTAAAGATCGGCGCCAGCGCCTCGACCCGGGCGGGATCGGGGTCGCAGACCACCACCGCCACATCGGCGACCGTCAGGCAGTCGCGCATATCCTGGCGGCAATCGGCGGCCCCGGGACAATCGAGCATCGTCCAGCGCTCGCCCAGATAGTCGATGCGGGCGGTGTTGAGGGTCAACCCGCCCGAGATCTGGCCGCGTGCTTCGGGCCAGGCGTCGCCCCGGGCGGTACCGTCGGCCACCCGGCCCAGCCGGCCGGTGGTGCCCGAGATCCACAGCATGGCCTCGAGCAGGCTGGTCTTGCCGGTTCCATAAGGTCCGATGAGGACGGCGCACCGCGGCGCCGCCGGAACTCTGTCGGGCAGGGCCCCCGCGGGCCTGCCCTCTGCCGTGTTGGTGGACATGGCATCCTCCCCAGCATCCGGAACGGATGGAGGTCGTCCGATGTCGGGTGTCACGGGCGCGGGCGGCAGCAGGACAAGTCGGCACAGAAGAGGCGCGCCGCGCGTCGGAGCGGATCGGACGATCCGTCCCTTCCTTGGCAGCGGAACCGTCGGCGGCGATGCAGGATGCCCGCAGCGAAGGCGGCCCCGTCAGATCGCGGGCCGTTCCGTATCACCATCCGGCGATATGACGGCCTCGTTACACTCCGATGCTCGCGCGGCCGGCCGGTCGAGGCAAGCGAAACCGTCATCCGATGCCGATCTGTCGCAGCCATCGGCCGCAGCCACCGGATGTCTGCCCCCTGCTTGACTCCACCCGCAAGCCGGACTAGAACAAAAAGAGAACAAACGGACGCCCCCCCGGTCCGCTGGAACGGCCCCGCAAGCCCGGCCCGCACAGGCCAGGCCTGCATCACCGGCCCCTCTTGCAGGCCGGCCTCTCTTGCAGGAAGGCAGCGATGATACCGATCAGGCCGACGACCATCGCGCCGGCACCAGGCCGGGTGGTCCGCATCTTCAGGGATGGCCCCCGCCGTCCGCGCACACCGGCCGCGGCCGATGACCGGGTCGCCGGCACCGCCTCTTCCATAGCCGTGCAGCCCGGCCGGCCGCACAGCCTGGCCATGGCGGAGCTGCACCTGATGGTCGCCGGGACCACCTGCCCTGCTCTCATTTCGGCACCACCGCTCCTTTCGTCACCGGCCGGTTCTGCCGGTGTTCCTTCCACCCCGTGGCCAGTGCCGGAAGGCGGCCCAACGACGGAGGATGGCATGGCTTTCGGATCCGCGACCCGTCTCGCACCCCCTTCCACCCTCACCCGGCGCGATCCCGCCATCCGGGTCAGGCCTTCGCGCCTGCTCGCGGCCGCTGCCGCAGCAACTGCGCGGGCCGCGGTCGACCCCGACCCCCAGGCCAAGGACGATCAGCTCGACGACACGGCGGCAGCCGGTCTTGCCGCAGCCCCGGTGCCCGATCGGGTCGAGCAGCTGCGGGCGGTGATCGCCCGGATCGAGACCCGCGGCAATGCCACCACCGGAGATGACCGTGGCCAGGCGGGCGCCGTGATCGGCACCGGTCATGCCGCCATCGATGCCCGCCTGGGCGAAGGCGGGCTCAGCCTGGCCCGGCTGCATGAAATCGTGACCGCGGAAGCGGGGGATCATCCTTCGGCCGGCACCGCCCATGGTGCCGGGCTGGGGCTTGCCGCCAGCTGGGCCGCGGCGGCAGCGCGCCTGCGCAGCGGCCCGGTTCTCTGGGTCGGCGGCTGGCCGCCCCCTTATGCGCCGGGGCTGGCGGGTTTCGGGCTCGATCCCTCCCGGCTGCTGGTGGTGCCGGCCCGGCGTAGTGCCGAACGGCTCTGGGTGATGGAAGAGGCGGTGCGCAGCGGCGCGGTCGCAGCCGTGGTGGGAGAGGTCGCCGATGCCGACCCGCTCGCCACCCGGCGCCTGCAATTCGCCGCTGCCGAAGGCGGGGCACCGGCCCTGATGCTCCGCCCGGTCGCCACCGGGATCCTTGCCGCCACCGCCGCCCATGATGCCGATCCCGCCCTGTTGCTCGACCGTCTGCCGGCCAGTTCCGCCGCCAGTCGCTGGGCGGTGACCACGGCCCCCGGCACAGCCGCGCAATGGCCGGCTGCGGCAGGCTATGCCGCCCGCCCGATCGGCCGGCTGCACTGGCGGCTGGACCTGCTCCGTGCGCGCGGCGCCCTGCCCGCCCGCTTCACCGTCGCCTGGGCGGCCGAGGGGCCGGAGGCGAACCGGGACGATACAACCGGTGCGGGCATGCTGGACGTGATCCACGGTCCGGGTGCCGCGGCGACACGCCAGGTCGTACACGGCCTGCCGACCCGCCAGACCGGGACCGGCGGCTGGTTCGGCCGTACCCTCACCCGCAGCCTGGGCAACCGGCCGCTCACCGCCGGCTGACCCGCCCCCGCAACCGGACGCCCGCGCCGGCACGGGGCCGCTGTCCCGCCTTGCCCCGGGGTTCAATATCTCTCATGTCCAGCCCTCACCCCGATCCCGCACGCCCCGCCGGCACCGGCTCCGGCCGGCGCATTCTGGCTCTGCATCTGCCATTGCTCGCCGTCGACCGCCAGATTCTGATCGCGCAGGCGGGCGGCGATGCCGATGCGGCCAGGCACTGGCGCCACGGCCCAGCCGCCTGTCATGCCCCGGGCCCGCGCGGGCCGATGATCACCATCCCCAACCCTGCCGCCCGGGCCGCCGGGGTCCGGACGGGCATGACGCTGGCCGAAGCCCGGGCGCGGACCGCCGGCGATATCCTGCTCGCCCCGGCAGACCCGCGGGGCGACCGTCGGGCCCTGTCCTGGCTTGCCGATCTTGCCGACCGCTTTTCGCCCGCAGTCGGCCTCGACGGCGATCAGGGGCTGCTTCTCGACATCACCGGGGTTGCGCATCTCTTCCGGGGGGAGGCCGGTCTGATCGCCCGGGCCGGTGCCCTGATCCGCGGGCGCGGCTTCAGCCTGACCGCGGCGATCGCCCCCACACCGCTCGCCGCCTCTGCCCTCGCCCGGGCCCAGGCCCAGGCCCACGCACAGGCACAGGCACAGGCATATCCCCCGGCCGATGCCGCCGTGGTGGTGGCACATGACCGCGCCGGTCCCGAGGAGACCCGGGCCGCCCTCGCCCGGCTGGTCGGCCCCCTGCCGCCGGAGATGATCAGTCTCGATGGGGAAAGATTGCGGCGGGTTGCGGAAGGTCTGGCGCGGCTCGGCATCCGGCGGGTCGATGCCCTGGATGCGCTGCCCCGCAGTTCGGTTGCCGAACGCTTCGGGCCGGGGCTGCTCGACCTGCTCGACCGGCTGTACGACCGGGCGCCGGATCCCCTGCATCCCCGCCGGCCGTCGGCACCGGTCGAGGTGCGGATCAGCTGGGCGGAGCCGATCGGACGGGCCGAGGATATCGCTGCCGCCACCGCCGCCCTGGTCGATGATCTGGTGGCAGATCTGGGTGCCGCCGGCCTCGGTGCCCGGCGGCTGGCGCTGTCGGTCCATCTGGTCGACGGCCGCCTGCAGCGCGCCGAGCTGGGCCTGGCGCTCGCCAGCCGGGAGCCACGGCACATGATGCGGCTGCTGGCCGAACGGCTGGACCGGATCGATCCCGGCCTCGGGATCGAGGTCATGGTTCTGGCGGCACCCGTGGTCCAGCCGCTCGCCGATCTGGACCGATCGCTGCCGGGGCTTGGCCAGGCCCCGCTTTCAACCGGTACCGGCGGCGCTGCCGTCGCCGCCCTGATCGACCGGATCGATGCCCGGCTCGGCAATGGCCGGGTCCGGGCGGTCAGGATCGAAGCCGGGGTGATGCCCGAAACGGCGATCAGGCTGATCCCCGCTGCCATCGCCCCGCAGCGGGCTGTCCGGATCGACGACGGCCCCCATCGGGTAACGGCACCCCGGCCGGCGCGGCTGCTCGCCCGGCCCGAACCGGCCCTGGTGGTGGCGGCCCTGCCCGATGATCCGCCAGCCCGGCTGCGCTGGCGCGGCCGGCTGCATCGGGTGCATCTGGCCGATGGCCCCGAACGGCTGACCGGCCCCTGGTGGGAAAGCCCCGGCGCCCCGGCCGAGGCCCGCGACTATTACCGGGTCGAGACCGAGGACGGGCTCAGGCTCTGGGTATTCCGCAGCCGCGGCTCGGCCGGGCTGGTGCTCGACGGGGACGGGGCCGCCGATGACGCCGCAGCCGCAGACGACTGGTTCGTCCACGGCATCTTTGCCTGATTTTTCAGACCATTGTCCCTGGACCCTCAGCTGTCGGCACAGGTTCCGCACCGATGCAGCCCGTCCCCCATGTCGAGTTCGAGATCACCAGCTGTTTCAGCTTTCTGCGCGGGGCGTCGCATCCAGAGGAACTGGTCGCGACCGCTGCCGCCTTCGGCTATGACCGGGTTGCGATCGCCGACCGGTCCAGCCTGGCCGGCGTGGTCCGGGCCCATGTCTCGGCCCGCAAGCTGGGCCTTGCCCTGCATGTCGGCGCCAGGCTCGACCCCGAAGATGCGCCGCCGATGCTGCTCTACCCGCGCAACCGGGAGGCCTATGGCAGGCTCTGCCGCCTGCTGACCCTGGGCAAGCGTCGGGCGCCCAAAGGCGCCTGCCGGCTGACCCTGGCCGACATTCTGGCCATGGCGGAGGATCACGAGATCATCCTGCTGCCGCCGATGTCGTGCCCTGCAACCGGCCCCCATCCCGACTGGGATGCCCATGCCGCCGCCGCCAGCCGGCTGGCGGCCGCTTTCCCCGATGCGGTGCATCTGGCGGCGCGCCATCTGCTTGCCGGCGATGACGACGCCCGCATCGCCCGGGTCGATGCGCTGGCCGGCCGGCTCGGCATCGACATGATCGCCACCGGCGACGTGCGCATGCATGTACCTGAGCGGCGGATGCTCGCCGATGTGATGACCTGCATCCGCGAGCATGTGACGATCGATCGGGCCGGCCGGCGGCTCGCCCGGAATGCCGAACGCCATCTGAAGCCACCGCCTGAGATGGCCCGCCGCTTCGCCCGCTATCCCGACGCCCTTGCAGCCGCCCGCCGGATGTCCGACCGGCTGAACTTCCGGCTCGACGAACTCTCCTATGAATATCCGATGGAGACCGGCCTGCCCGGCGAAACACCCCAGCAGGCCCTGGAGCGCCGGACGCGGGAAGGGCTCGCCTGGCGCTATCCCGAGGGAGCCTCGGCCGGGATCCGGAAACGGGTCGAAACCGAACTCGGGCTGATCGGCCGCAAGGGCTATGCGCCCTATTTCCTGACGGTGGACGAGATCGTGCGCTTCGCACGCGATCGCGGCATTCTGGCCCAGGGGCGCGGATCAGCAGCGAATTCCGTGGTCTGCTTCCTGCTCGGCATCACCGCCGTCGACCCTACCCGGGTCGACCTGCTGTTCGAGCGTTTCATCAGCGACGCCCGCGACGAGCCGCCCGATATCGACGTCGATTTCGAGCACGAACGCCGGGAAGAGGTGATCCAGCATCTCTATGAAAAATACGGCCGCGACCATGCCGCACTTGCCGCCACCGTCATCAGCTACCGGCCGAAAAGTGCGCTGCGCGAGGTCGCCCGCGCCATGGGGCTGGACGAGGATACCGCCGGCCGGCTTTCGGGTCAGATCTGGGGTCATTCCGACGAGCCGCTCGACCGCGAGGCCCTGCGGGCTGCCGGGATCGATCCCGATGCGCCGCGGATCCGGGCGACCATCGCGCTTGCCCGCAGCCTGCTTGGCTTTCCGCGCCATCTGTCGCAGCATGTCGGCGGCTTCGTGCTCACCCGCCGGCCGCTGGAAGAGACGGTGCCGATCGGCAATGCCGCCATGCCCGACCGCACCTTCGTCGAATGGGACAAGGACGATCTGGATGCGCTCGGCATCCTGAAGATCGACGTGCTGGCGCTGGGCATGCTGACCGCCGTGCGCAAGGGTTTCGACCTGATCCGGCAGACCACCGGCCAGAGCTGGACCATGGCCACCCTCCCGCCCGAGGATCCGGCGGTCTATGACATGCTCTGCCGGGCCGATGCGGTGGGGGTGTTCCAGGTGGAAAGCCGAGCCCAGCTCAACATGCTGCCGCGCCTGAAGCCGCGGACCTATTACGACCTGGTGATCGAGGTGGCGATCGTCCGGCCGGGCCCCATTCAGGGCGACATGGTTCACCCCTATCTGCGCCGGCGCGACGGGCTGGAGCCGGTGGACTATCCGTCGGACGAGTTGAAGGCGGTGCTGCAGCGGACCATGGGCGTGCCGCTGTTCCAGGAACAGGCGATGCGCATCGCCATGGTCGCCGGCGGCTTCACCGGCGAAGAGGCCGACGAGCTGCGCCGGGCCATGGCCGCCTTCCGCCGCACCGGATCGGTGAACCGTTTCCACGACAAGCTGGTCTCAGGGATGGTCGCCCGCGGCTATGACCGCGACTTTGCCGAACGCTGCTTCCGCCAGATCGAAGGCTTCGGCGAGTACGGCTTTCCGGAAAGCCATGCCGCCAGTTTTGCCCTGATCGTCTATGTCTCGGCCTGGATGAAATGCCATCACCCGGCGGCCTTTACCTGCGGGCTGCTCAACAGCCAGCCCATGGGCTTCTATGCACCGGCCCAGCTGGTGCGCGATGCCGCAGCCCATGGGGTGGAGATCCGGGCGGTCGACATCGCCCGCAGCGATTGGGATTGCACGCTGGAGCCGACCACCACCGCCACCGGTGCGGCAGGTCTGCCGGCGCTGCGCCTGGGCTTCCGTCTGGTGAAGGGGCTTGCGGAAGCGGATGGGCGGCGGATCGCCGGGCGGCGACCGCCCGGCGGCTATGACAGCCCGGCCGCCGTCACCCGGCTGGCGGGGGTGGCACCGGCTGCCCTGATGCGCATCGCTGAAGCCGACGGTTTCCGTGGCATGGGGCTGGATCGGCGCCGGGCGCTCTGGGCGCTGCGACGGATGGAGGCGGGGGCAGCCCTGCCGCTGTTCGCCGGGCTGGATGATGGCGGCAGGCCGGCAGAGGCGCCGGCCCCTCTGCCGCCGACGCCGGCGGCACGGGCGATGGTCGAGGATTATGCCTCGACCGGCCTCACCCTTCGCCGCCATCCGATTACCCTGATCCGCGCCGAACTGGACCGGAGCGGCGTGGTACCGGTTTCGGCGCTCGGCGGCATCACCAGCGGGCGGCGCACGTCGGTGACCGGGCTGGTCACCACCCGCCAGCGGCCGGGCACCGCCAAGGGCATCGTGTTCATCACGCTGGAAGATGAAACCGGCTATGCCAATCTGATCGTCCGGCCCGACATTCGTGATCGCCATCGCGTCCTGGTTCATACCGGCCGGGTGCTCACCGCGCGCGGCCGGCTGGAGCGATCGGGGCAGATCATCCATCTGCTGGTCGAAACCCTGGCCGATGCCGAGCCGATGCTGACCGCCGCGGTCGGACGTGCCGACGACCGGGCCGCGGCCGAACATCTGGCGGCCCTCGGCATCCGGCTGGACGCGACCGCACCGACGACAACCGCGCCCGCCGGCCAGATCCGCCTGCGATCGCGCGATTTTCACTGATCCTCGATCGCAGGGCACGGCGCGGGCCGGCACCATGATCTCATCAACCATGGATCGCAGATCAGCTTCATGTCTATGATGAAGGCGGATGTGCTTCTTCCGTGCACGGCACTGCATGTCCCAACAAGGCCATGCAGTTGTCCTCGCCTTATCACCCGGGTGCATCCGTCGGCTTCCTATAAAGGAAGATGACGTTTCAGATGAACCAGCACCCGCCCCGGTCGGGCCGTTCCAGCCGCGGGGCGCGCGCGCATGAACGGATGGCGACATATGGCAGACAGCCTCTTTCTGCGTGAATTCCTGCGCGCCCCTCTCCGCACGGGAGCCCAGCAACCTTCGAGCCGCGCCCTCGCCGCCGCCATGGCCGCCGAAATCGACCCCGCGGCCGACGGGCCGGTGGTCGAACTGGGCCCCGGCACGGGCGTCGTGACCCGGGCGCTGCTCGACCGCGGCATTCCGGAAGACCGCCTGATCCTGATCGAACTCAACCCCAGCTTCGCCGACCATGTCCGCCGCATGTTCCCGCAGGCCACCGTGCTCAACGGCTCGGCCTTCGACATGCGCCGGCTGATCACCACCGAAATCGGCGGCGGTGCCGAACCGCAGATTGCAGGCGTGGTCTCGGGCCTGCCGCTCCGTGGCCGGCCCGATGCCCTGCGGACACGGCTGCTGGAGGACGCGCTCGACCTCGCCCGACCGGCCGCCGGCCGCTTCGTTCAGTTCACCTACTGGTATGACAGCCCGGTGCCCTTCGACCGGACCCGGGTAGACGGCCGTCGCACGCGTTTCGTACCGTTCAATCTCTGGCCGGCCTCGGTCTGGACCTATCGCCGCCATCCGGATCTGCTGACCGGCTGACGCCGGAGGCGGCCGATATCAGGACGGTCCCGCCGCTGCACGATCCGGAGGGCAGCCGCCGGCAGCGGCTCCCAACCCGACGGCACCGCCCAATCGCGCGGCCGGCAGCAGCAGTGTCGCCGTGGTGCCGATGTTCTTTTCGCTGTCGAGTGTCAGCGAGCCGCCATGAAGTTCGGCCAGCATCCGGGCCAGCGGCAGGCCAAGCCCGGTGCCGTCGAACCGCCGGTTCAGCTTGCTGTCGACCTGACCGAAGGCCTCCAGCGCCACATCCAGCTCGTCGCGCGACATGCCGATCCCGGTATCCGCCACCACGATGCGCAACCCGCCATCGCTGCCGCGGCCGGCCGTTATCGTGACCCGCCCGCCGGCAGGCGTGAACTTGATCGCATTGGACAGAAGGTTGAGCACGATCTGCTTGATCTTGCGGCCGTCGCCGGAAAGCACGGGCAGCCCCGGCGAAACCTCGGAACATACGCTGATGCCGGCCACCTCGGCCCGTTCCCGCAGCATGCCGACCGCCTGGCCGACCAGCGCATCGACCACGACCTGTTCCTCGACCAGTTCCAGCTTGCCGGCCTCGGCCTTCGACAGGTCCAGAATATCGTTGATCAGCGACAGCAGGTGCTGGCCCGATACCCGGATATCCTCGACATATTCCCTCTGCTTGGCGCTGAGGTCTCCGGCATAACCCGCCGTCAGAACTTCTGAAAATCCGATCACCGCATTCAGCGGGGTGCGCAGCTCGTGGCTGATATTGGCCAGGAACTGCGACTTGATCCGGTTGGCCGACTCAGCCTGTTCCTTGGCGGCCCTGAGCGCCACTTCCACCCGCTTGCGACCGGTCACATCCCGCAGATTGACCACCACACCGCCTACCGCCGGGTCTTCGATCCGGCTGCGGCCGATGGCCTCCACCGTCACCCAGTGCCCCAGCGAATGCCGGAGGCGGAATTCCAGCACGGCGGTCACACCAGGGTCCGCAAGAGCCGCGCGATAGACTTCGGCGACACGGCTGCGATCCTCGGGATGGAGCAGTGCTGCAAAGGCGGTCCCGGCCACCTCTCCCGGTGCCCGCCCCAGAACCCGTCGCGTGCTGGGGCTCGCGAAGGCGACGCTGCCGTCGCGCTCCAGCACCAGGACCACGTCCAGCACGTTCTCGATCAGGGCCTTCAGCCGCCTGTCCCTCAGATCGGCCGCCCGCTCCGCCTCGGTCTGGTCGGTAACGTCGCGCGCAATCGCGATCATCGACACGGCGCCGCCGCTCTGGGGCGAGGCGAGACGCATGACCAGGGTCTCGCACCGCCCGATCGCGCCGTCGGGACGGCGGAAATCCAGGGCACCGCGCCAGCTGCCGGTCTCCATCACCTGATCCCGGATCGCCTCCAGCCGCCGCGGCAGATCCTCGCCCGCCAGAACATGATGGATGGTGTAGCCCCCCACCCGGCCGGCATCCAGCCCGGTCATCCGGGCGGCGCCGCCATTCCATCCGATCACCCGCGCCGCGGCATCGAACAGGACCACGCCGTCATTCGTCCGGTCCCAGAGAAGCCCGGTTCCGTCGATCAGATGGCGCGGCGACGACGAGATCCGCCTGAAGCGCCACCACAGCCCGCCCGCGACCAGCGCACCGGCGACCGCAAGCAACAGAAGGCCGCCGCCAAGGGCCGCCCCGGGCAGCTGCACGATACCGCTCAGATGAAGACCTGCGCAGATGCCGACGCCCGCAAACAACAGGGCCGCGGCGATGAGTGCGGGCTCAAGCCCGGCACAGGCGGTGGCCGGCAAGGTCAAAACCGGCGGCGCAGGCAGAACCGGAGACACAGATGCCCCCTCCGGCTGCCCCGCATCGGCGGGCATGCTGCCGGTCTTTGACGGCTCGCGCGAAAACTGCACGCCTCCCCAGGCCACGTCGTCGAACCTCTTGACCCGCCACCCCCTCCGGCCATCGCCGGAGACGGTTACGCCGCTTCGACCACGGTATCAGGCCCCATGGTGATGAAGACACCATCGGGCCCGTCCTGATCGCTTTCCCGGTGTTCTTGTTCGCTGTCGGAGCGAAGTCGACGATGGACTCAACCACCAATGATGCAGCTTGTCAACATAAGGTCACTCGTCGCGAACCACCCTCGTGCGGAACCCATCCGTTCCGCGACTTAGAATCACCGTCTCGCGATTCACCGTTGTCTTGAGGTGCACCTCTCGACCCCAAAGTGTGTAGACGTGATCCAGGGTCTTCTCCGCATAGCCCAGCTGCAGATCCCGGCCGTCATGGACGTGTTCCAGCAGCAGCCCGCGGCTGCGGCCGTAATCGCCGTCGAGCACCCGGATCATCGGCATGGCATTGGTGCCGGTCTGGCGGATCAGCCGGTCGCGCACCTCGCGCCAGCCGCTTTCATTCGACACTTTCGCCACCACCAGATCATTGCCGCGCGGTTCATAGGCGAACAGGTCCTGATCGCGCATCAGCTCCTCGTCCAGGAAGCGCCGCAGGAAGCTGGCATCGCGCTCGCTCTCGCGGATCTGGAACAGCTTCTGGCGGGTGGCGGCCGCAGGCGCCGCCGGCAGGCCGCGCCGCGGATCCCAAGGCCCCTCTTCCTCGGCCACCAGCCTGTCCCAGATCGCGAGACCCAGGCAATAGGGGTTCACGTCGCCCGGGATGCGCCGCACCACCTGATTGTGGCGGACCAGGAATTCCATATGGATGTCGGGCGGCAGACCCAGCGTGTTCATGATCGCGCGGTGCCAGAAGCTGGCCCAGCCCTCGTTCATGATCTTGGTTTCCATCTGGGGCAGAAAGTAGCGCGCTTCTTCGTCCACGATACCGATCAGATCGCGCTGCCAGTCGGCCAGATAGGCGCCGTGGTCGCGAATGAACAGCAGCAGGTCGGGGTCCGGATCCAGCGGCAGCCGTTCCAGATCGGCGTTTGTCGCCGCCTCGTCCGGACGTTTGCGGGCATGGATCGCAGCATAGGGGTCGGGCGTACCCGTCGCCCGGTCCAGCGCCCGGGCGCGCTGTTCGGCCGGCGACAGCCGCGGCACGGCCGGGTTGCGGCCGATGTTGAACGACAGCGCATGGGCGGCATCCAGAACCTTCTCCACCGCCTCCAGCCCGATCGATGGGTCCTCGACATAGCTGCGCACCCGATCGGCATGCATCTTCACCTGGCCCAGGATCAGTTCGGCGCGGGTGCCGCGGGCGAAGTAGAAATTATTCTTGAAGAAGTCGTTATGGCCATAGACATGGGCCATGGTCAGGATCTGCAGGCACAGCGAGTTGTCGCGCATCAGATAGGCGATGCTCGGGCTGCTGTTGATCACCATTTCATAGGGCAGGCCGGCCACGCCCAGGTCGTTGAGCGTGCGCTGGCGTTCATAGGATTTACCGAACGACCAGTGCGGATAGTGCGACGGCATGCCGTGATAGGCCATGAAGCCGATCATCTGGTCACGGTCGCAGATCTCGAATTCCTGGTCGTAGCAATCGAGTTCGTATTCCGCGACCTTGTCGCGGATGCGCGCATCCCATTCTTCCAGATCGCGCATGGTCCAGCTCATGCCCATGGGGGCAGGCCCTCCCGGTCATGTCCGACGAGACGAGGAACGACGAGGCGCCGCATGGCGGATGCGCAGTCAGGCGCCCGCCGCCGCCTCGGCCGGTGCCTCCTCCGGGCGTTTCTCCTTGGTCAGGAAAGCCCGGAAGGCCGGCCAGACATCCTCCTTCCGCTCGATCGACAACATGTGGAAATTCGGCGCGGTCACGCGGCGGAAGACGTCCAGCATCGTGGCATCGCGAAACCGCCAGGCATTGGGTTTGATCTCGCCATAGCCGAACAGGTTCGACACCTCGCACAGCTCGTTCGCCGCCGCAACCGTCCGGTCATTGTCCGACGGGAAGTTGTCGCCATCCGAACAGTGGAAGGAATAGATGTTCCACAGCGACGGATGATAGCGCTCGCGAATGATCTCCAGGGCCTTTTCATAGCCGCTGGAAATCAGCGTGCCGCCACTTTCGCCACGATGGAAGAAATCATGCTCGTTCACCTCGCGCGCCACCGCATCATGAGCAACGAACACGATTTCGACCGTGTCGTATTTGGTGCGCACGAACTGATAGAGCATGAAAAAAAAGCTCCGCGCCAGATACTTCTTCATCGTATCCATGGAGCCCGAGGTATCCATGATGCAGATCACCACGGCATTGCTTTCAGGCTCCACCTGCGGGCGGATGCGGTGATAGCGCAGATCGTCCTTGCGGAAGCGGAAGCGGGTACCGGCGACGGCCGCACCGTCGTTACCCGCCATCTCATCCTCCGCCATCTCATCCTCCGGCAGCTCGTCTTCGGCGTCCTCAGCCGCATCGAGATCAGGATCCGAGACGGGCGGCGTGCCGGTCGCCATCCGCCGGCGGACGCGGGCAATGGCGGTCCGCCGTTTCGACATGTGAACGCGGATGCCGCTCTTGCGATAACCCTTGCGGCGGTGGGTGCGCTCCGAAATCACCTCGCGCAGCTTGCGCCGCTCCAGGTCGGGCAGCTCCAGATCCTCGAACATGATCTGGATCAGCTCGTCGAGCGTGATCTCGGTCTCGTAGACGTCGCGGCCGGCCTGGTCGCCGGCGGGGCCCTGGCCGGGCTTTCCCTGGCCGTCACCGGCCTTGCCGACCACCTGGCCTTCGGCGGTGTCGCCATCGCCCTGGCCGACGCCGCCCTGGTTGTCACCGAAGATGAAGCGGTATTCCTTGATGCCGCGGATCGGCACCTTGATCGTCTTCTCCCGCGACTGGCCGATGATCGCCTCCTCGGCGACCAGATCGGCGATATTGTCGCGGATTGCCCGGCGGACCTTGTCGCGATGCCGCTGACGGTCACCGGCGCTGCGGTCACTGCGCAGGCCTTCGCTCTGGGCATAGTCCCGGAAAATCGTCGCCATGCAGCTCTGCCATCCCTCTGCTGCCGCGATCGGCCGGCGACGCCCGGAACGGGCCCGCCGGCCGGCCGCGATCTGCTGGATCGGACCGCCGCCCGCCTCAATCCTTCCAGAGATTGTTGGCGGCGTATTTCAGCACCACGTCGGCCGAATAGCTGTTGTAGCCATTGCCCAGCAGGTTCTTGACCAGCTGGTCGTACTTCTCCCGCTGATCCTCGTCGCGGGTCCGGGCCTTGGTGATGATGCGGCTGATGTCGCGCACGGAATTGGTCAGCTTGCGCTCGATCGCATCCTTGAGCGGCTCATAGGACGAGTAATGCACCTTCTCGCCGCGGCGCGTGGCTGCCCAGAGATAGGCGATGACCTCCTGCCGGAAGCCTTCGGCCGCGGTGCCGATGATCGCGATCTGCTCTTCGATCGACTTCAGGAAAGCCTCGTCGGGCTGCAACTCCTCCCGCGTGTTGCGGTCCTTGACCTTGGTGCGGTTGATATAGGCTTCGGCGTGGTCGAGATAGTTCTGGAACAGGGTCTCGGCCTGCTCTTCATAGGCATACACGAAGGCGCGGGTGATCTCCTTCTCCAGGATCTCCAGATAGGCCTTGTGGATGGTGTCCTGCAGCAGCTCCAGATAGTGCTTACGCCGGTCGTCGGGCATTTCGCTGCCCTTGACCATGGCGATCAGCGCCTCGCGGATATGGATCGGCGTGATGCCGTCGGGGCTGTCGGCAAGGGCATTGTCCACCGCCTTGACGATGAAACGGGTGGAAATGCCGCTCATGCCTTCGGAAATCGCCTCGTCGCGCAGTTCGTCGACATCGATCTTCTTCGCCCGGCCCTTCTCGACCACCTCCTCGCCGTTATAAAGCCTGAGCTTGGTCATCAGATCGCATTTGGGTGTCGGCGCCAGCCGCGACAGGATCGCGAACATGGCCGCCACTTCCAGCGTGTGCGGCGCGATGTGATGGCGATAGCCCGATTTGCCCAGGATCTTCGAATAGATCTTCACCTCTTCCGAGAGCCTGAGATTGTAGGGCACCCGGATCATCACGATGCGATCCAGGATTGCCTCGTTGGTGTGGTCCGACTTGAACTTCTGCCACTCGGCCTCGTTCGAGTGGGCGACGATGCATTCATCGACATAAACCGTGCCGTGCCGCCCGGGGGCGGGCACGAATTTCTCCTGGGTCGCGGTCAGGATGGCGTGGAGATATTCGGTCTCGTTCTTGAAGACCTCGATGAACTCGACGATGCCGCGATTGCCGGCATCGAAGGCGCCGTTCAGGTCCAGAACCCGCGGATCGCCCTCGGAGAAGCGATCGAGTTTCGAGATGTCTTCAGACCCGATCAGGACCGACGTGTCCTGGTTGTTGGGATCGACCGGCGGTACGACCGCGATGCCGCGCCGGGCGCGCTTGGAAATCGAAACGGTCCTGACCGGCATCTCTTCATACCGGCCGTTGAACTCCTCTTTCAGCCGCCAGCGGCAGATCGGGCAGAGATCGCCGTCGATGCGGACGTTGAGCATCTTCTCGAATTCCCGGCGCAGATGGCGGGGAATCAGATGCAACGGCTCCTCGCGGATCGGGCAGCCGTCGATGGCGTAGATGGGCGGGGCTTCCTCCAGCCCGCGTTCCAGCCGTTCGACCAGCGAACTTTTCCCCGAACCGACCGGGCCCATCAGATAGAGCACCTGCCGGCTTTCCTCGCCCTGCAGGGCGGCGGAATGGAAATAGCGCACGAACTGCTGGATGGTACGTTCCATGCCGAAAAACTCGTCGGAGAAGAACCGGTAGGTCTTCACCGGCTCGTCTCCGAACAGGCGCTGCAGGCGCGGGTCGTCGGCACCGCCGACCAGATCCACGCCCTTTTTCATGATCATGTCGTAAATGCGGGCATGCGCCAGTTTGGTGATCTCGGGATTGTCCCGGACCTTTTCCAGATATTCCAGAAAAGTGCCGGACCAGTCCTGCGAGGTGCGTTCCTCGCGGTCCTTCTCGATCAGACTGGCGAAAGAGGTTTTGGGCTGCTCCATGATCGCCCTTCCCGTCCGTTGAAGCGATTGCCGCGGGGGCCAGCCAGAGCCCTTGCGTCCGGTTCGCGTCCGCCGACGTCGGATCGACCGGCCCATGTGGCCGGATAAGGGTCACCCTGATCGCCGAACGACGGCAGACGTGAAGGTCTATCGCGCATGTCGCGGTTCAGAGCCGCGATCGGTTCCCGAACGGCCCTGCCGTATGCCATCCGGACCGGAGCGATGCGGGTTCATTCAGGCTCCGATATGAATCACTTGTTGCCCGGACACGCAGGCTTCAAGAAGAAATCGCCGTGCGGCCACACCGCCGGCCGGACCGGCCCCCGCTCAGGCCACGGAAATCCGGCAGCACTGCGGCATTCCGCCGCGCCCCGATGACCCGACAAAAATTTGCCCGCCCCCGATCGACCTGTGGATCTGGGTATGTATCAGGGGATGAAGGAGGCGCCCGGCTCCGGCCCGTCATCAATGCCGGACGCAAGCTCGGCAAGCCGGTTTTCAAGCCGCTGGATCCGCCGGACCAGCCCGTCGATCAGCCGGTCCTGGCGCAGGATCTCGGCCGAGGCCTCGTCCAGCATGCGCTCCAGATGGGCCATACGTTCTTCGATGGCGATCAGGCGGTCATCCATGGGTGTCCGGCTCCCGGGTCATATAGCGGGCATCGGCTTCATAACTGGCGAGCTTCACGGCAAGCGCCGAGCCCGGCGCCACGTCACGCGCGCTGAAACCCATCGCGGCCCATCCGGGTGCCGACCCGCCGACCGCCGTCAATGCCAGACGCGGCAGGCCATGATCGCGGGCCAGCCGGTCCAGCATCCCCACAAGCTGCCGGGCGAGCCCCCGCCCCCGCGCCGCGGGCAGCAGGGCCACGTCGTGAATATACAGGCAGTCGGCGTCGCCGGGGATCGCACCCAGCAGGCTGTCCAATGCCGGCGGCCGGCCGTCGATCCAGGGATGGGTCACCGCATACCCGACCATCCGGTCATCGGCGATCGCGGCGAAGCAGCCGGCCGGAAACAGGCGCAGCCGTTCGGCCGGAACCTCTGCACGTTCCGGGAAATCGAGATGCACCGCATCGGCAATCTCGTTCACACGGTCGAGATCTGCGGCCGTCAGCGGCCGCCAACCCGTGCGGATCATCCTCTCGTCTCCGGAACCGGTCAGATATCAGCTCTGGGCCGAGACGTTGGCATGCCCCCTGATCCGGAGCAAGCCTCCCGGAAGCCGGTGGCTGCGCAAAAAAATGCCCCGGGGGCGAGCCCGGGGCGAAGGTCGGCCTTTCCGTGAATGCAATCGCCGCTTCCGCCCGACCATCGGGCCGCCGCGGAAGCCGGGGCAGAGGATGCCCCGGCGAGATGTCGCCCCCATGACTACGGCATGATCGTTCGATGACGGCAGGGCCGGCATTCAGGGATAGGCGCAGACGTCCGACGACACCTCGACGAAGCTGCGATTGCTGGCCCGGATGGCGAAGCGGTATTCGCGGTCGCCGATGACCATGCTGTGCTGCAATGGCAGTGTGCCGGTGGCCTCGGTCGCCCGACCGCCGATCTCGATGAAGCGCAGCGTCACCGGCTGCGACGGATCGAACCAGGCCTCGCGGTCACCCTTGTCGTTGACCGAGGTCTCGCCCCGGCCGGTGACGGTGATCAGCCCGTCGGCGAAGGTCACCGCGTCATTGCTGCCGGTGGAAAGCGGGGTCGGCAGAATGAAGCGCTTGGTGACCGGGCCGCCCTCGCAGCGTCGCTCGTTGCTGACCGCGCCGATCACGAAATTCAGCCGCTCGGGCTTCACCCCGTCGGCCATCCGGCTTTGCACACGGGTCAGAATCTCGGCCAGCTGCCCCGTCGGGACATCCTTCTGATAGCGCTGGCGCCACTGTTCCACCTCGATCAGCGCACTTTCGCGCGCCTCGCGCAGGCGGGCATTCTCGGCGCCCAGTTCCGAAAGCCTGACATTCAGGTCGGCGACGGACTGTTCCAGTCGCCGGACCTCGCCTTCGGCCAGCATCGCGCCGGTGCGATAGGCATAGGCGCCCGCACCGGCAATGATCGCCAGCCCCGCCAGCCATTTCAGCATCATCATCCGCCGGCGCCGCTTTTCGCGGCGGCGGCCGGCGTTCAGCCCCAGTGACATGCCGTCTTCGTTCCTCGTCAGCGTCCGCTATGGGTGTCAGACCGGCAGCCGTCGCAGTTCCTCACCGCGATCGCCACCGGCCGGTACCGACCGCGGCGCCAGGCGCGGCGTCTTCCGGCCACGCTCCCGCGCTCGGGCCATACTAAGACCGCGTCGGGCCCGGCTGGTCAAGTGGCGAGGTCAGGGCAAGTGCGGTGATGCGGCAGCAATGTGGCGCCCCCCCGGCGAACACGAAGGGTGCGGAGGGCTCTAGCCTCTCCCTGCAGTCAACCGGAACGGGCCGACACCAGCGTCCGACACCACACGAGGAAAGGCCACCCGATGGCACTTCACGACATCGACGAACTCGCGATCGTCGACACCATTACCGATCTGCGCAGCCTCGCCACCACCGGTCCCTGGACGATGGTCCGGGTGCTCGGCTATCACAGTGCAGGCGATGGTGCCGGCGGACTGTTCCGCTGGGATGCCTCGGCCTGGAACAGCAACGAGATCATCCCCGGACGCAGCACGCCCGATGACGGCGGCACCCGCATTGTGCCGACCGGGCAGACGAGTGGCCCCGGCCTGTGGCGGCGCGTGATGGCATCCAGAGACCGGCTGAACGTGCGCTGTTTCGGCGCCCGGGGCAATAACAGCACCAATGACAGCGACGCCTTCGAAGCGGCCTGCTTCTACGGTCCCGTGCATATCAGCGACGGCAGCTACAAGATCACCCGGCGTATCACGATGTATGGCCGGACGAACCTGATCGGTACCGGTCCCAATGCCACGATCTACGGAACCGTGCCGGATGACTACATCTTCTATTCCGAGGGCACCAATGGCGGCCTGATCGAGAACCTCACTTTCAACGAGTGCAACACCAGAGCCTCCATCTATCTGACCCATCCTGCCTCGATCCAGAATGGCGCTCATCTCTGGATGCTGCGCAAAGTCCGCTTCTGGCGCCAGAAGGGGCCGTCGATCGTCACCGACGGGGTCTACGACATGAACTGGGCGGACATCGACATCTACTGGCCTGAAGCACGTCCCGGTGTCACGCCCACCCCTGCAACCGATGCCGCCGTGATCTTCCTGGCGGGCACCAACAACCTGAACATCGACGGCCTTCATCTGGAACAACCGAAGTATTGCGGGATCTACGTCGCCGACGGTGCCGAAATCTCCGTCCAGGAAGGCAAAATCGACTGCTATGGCGATGCCAGCAAGTCGCCGAGCGAGGGTGCCATCTATATTGATGGCGGCTCCATCAAGCTGTCGAATTTCCTGCTTGCGGGGATCGTCGGCCCCCGGGTGATCATGAAGGGGACGGCCTCTCTGCACGGTGACCGGACCTGCGCAATGGGCGGCGGTGGCAATGCTCCGCAGATCGTCCTGGAAGGAAGTTATGGCCACACCGGCGCCACCTATGCCTCGCGCCGGCCAACCTGGCCCAGGATCACCTGGATGGGGAGCATCGGCTATCTCGGCGTCGACACCGACCAGTTCGCAACCTGCTTCATCGACGCCCGCATGCCGTCACCGCTCAAGCGCAAGGGCAAGGTGACCGTTTCCTCGGGAAACAACATCCATGTCGGAACCATCACCGATCTGAACACCGGTACGAGCGACCAGGACATCCGATGCACGGTTGCGTCCGCAACGAACGGGCACGTCGCGCGTGCCCTGGCCGGAAGCGACTACATCACGTCGTCCGAGCGCTGGTACACCCTCACCGGGACGACAGCCTCGGCTCTGGGTATGAGCGTGAACAGCAACGTTTTCGTCGAGCACCTTCCCCACCATGGTCTGGACGTGAAACTCGATCCGCGAAGCTTCGAGTACAGTCTCCCGCTCTTCGCCGCGCTGCTGACCACCACCGTCACCTCGGCCAGCTACAACACTGCCACGGGTTATACGACGGTTACCGTCGACACGACCTTCCCGAAGACGGAATATGCGGGGCGCTGGCTCTATACCGCCTCCGGGCGCTGGCACAAGATCCTTGAGCCGGCAGAGATGAACGAGGATGAGATCTCGAATATCTCGACCTTCCTGCTGCCCTACGACGTCACCACCGAATTCACCGCCAGTTCCGCCGTGACGGTGCGCACCGGTGCGATGGTCAATGCCTCGCTCCAGGGCGATCGGGTGGTCTGGGGACGTGACGACATGCTGGTGTCGGAAGCGCTGGAGACCCTGCGCCGCAAGGGCCGTGGGCCGAACGAGGTCTACTCCCTCGCCGACGGCGCCTGATCCGAAGCCGGGTACCGCCCACCATCAGACGCAAAAAAAACCGGCCCGAACCCGGACCGGCCTGCGGAAACGCATTCATCGGAATGCGAGAAGATGGCACCCCCAACGGGAATTGAACCCGTGTCTCCGCCTTGAAAGAGCGGTGTCCTAACCTCTAGACGATAGGGGCATTGCCTGTCTTTCGTGGCCGGTGCGCGGTGCCTCCGGGCGCCGCCGCCGTCCACGGGGCGTACACATATTCGGCGTCGGGCGCCGCGTCAAGCATTTTACGAAGAGAGATTGCAAGGCGGGTACGCGACCGCTCTCCGGCTTGCACTCGGGCGGGGCTTGCGCCACCATTCGCCGCCCTTGCCATCCCTCTGGATCAGCGCCCGATCTTGTCCCTTCGTCGTGCCATGACCGGCGCCGTACTGGCGCTCCTGGTGCTCGCCGCATCCGCCGATGCGGCGGAGGGGCCGATGCGGGTGGTGTCGATCAATCTCTGCACCGATCAGCTGCTGCTGCGTTTGGGCGACCCCGGCCAGATCGCCGGGGTCGGCCCGTTGTCGCGCGACCCGAAGCTGTCGGTCGAGGCCGCACGTGCGGCGACCGTTCCCCAGGTGGCCGCCTCGGCCGAGACGGTGCATGCACTGGAACCCGATCTGGTTCTGGCCGGCCGGTTCGGCGCCACGGCAGCCGCCGCCGCCCTGGAGCGGCTGGGCACACGGGTCGAACGCTTCCGCCCCGCCGCCAGCGTCGACATGATCCGCGACGGCCTGTTGCGCGCAGGCCGCCTGCTGGGCCCTGCGGCGAGCGCCCGGGCCGAGGCGGAGGTCGCCCGGCTGGAGGCCCGCGCCGCCGACCTTGCCGCCCGTGCCGCCACCCTGCCCCGCCGCCCGCGCGCATTGATGCTGCGCGCCGATGGCAGCATGGTCGGGCCGGGCGGTCTTGCCCATGCCATGCTGGTGATGGGCGGTTTCGACAACATCCTCGAGCATCGGTTCGACCCGGCAGGGCGTGCCCGTCGCGGCGGTGACTGGCGGGTGGAGCTGGAAGCCGCAATCCGCGCCCGGCCCGAGGCAATCCTGATCGAGAGTATGCCCGGCGCCGCACCGGCCCTGGTCCATCGCCTGCCGCGCCATCCCGCCCTCGCCCGCCTCGCGGCGCTGGGCGACATGGCGCCCGAGATGATCCGCGTGCCGGGCAATCTTCTGGTCTGCGGGCTGCCCGATGCACTCGACATCGCCGAAGCCCTGCTGCCGGTCGCCCGGCGGCTGTCCGCCAGACCCGCGATTGCCGCCGAAGGAGACGCCTCATGAGCGGCACGGCGACCCGCCGGGTGACCTGGATCCTGCTGGCGATCCTGCCTCTGATCGTGGGCTGGGCCTCGCTCGGCTATGGGCCGTCGGGCTGGATCGCGCCCGACCCCCGGGTTCTGCTCGGCATCGATGCGCCGTCCACTGCGTCGGAAATCGTGATGCTGGAGCTGCGCCTGCCCCGCACGCTGATCGCCATGATGATCGGTGCGGTGCTGGGGGCCTGCGGGGCAGCGCTTCAGGGGCTGACCCGCAACCCGCTGGCGGAGCCATCCACCCTCGGCGCCTCGTCTACAGCGGCTCTGGGCGCCGTGACCGCGATCTATTTCGGCCATGCCGGCGTACTCGACGGTCCCGCACCGGCCGCGGCGGGGCTTGCCGGCGCGGCGATCGGCCTGGCGCTGGTCCTGGCGCTGGGGCGCGGTGGCGGGCTGTCGCTGATCCTGGCGGGCGTGGGCGTCGGCGCCCTCGCCACCGCCTTCGTCTCGCTTGCCCTCACTTTCGCCCCCAGCCCCTATGCGACGCTGGAAATGGTCGACTGGCTGATCGGATCGGTTGCCGATCGCACGCTTGCCGATGCCGGACTGCTCGCCCCCTTCGCGGCCGTCTCTCTGCTGCTGCTCACCGGCTGCGGCGCCGGGCTCGATGCCCTGGGGCTGGGAGAGCGCACCGCCCGTTCGATGGGCGTGCGCCTTGGCCGGCTGCGCCTGCAGGTGGTGGCGGCAACCGCGATCGGGGTCGGATCGGCCACCGCCGTTGCCGGCGGCATCGGCTTCGTCGGGCTGATCGTGCCCCATGCCCTCAGACCCTTCGTCGGCCACCGCCCCGGCCGGCTGGTGCCGGCAAGCATGGCGGGCGGCGCAATCCTGCTGCCGCTGGCCGATCTTGCCGGCCGGCTGATCGGCGACGGTACCGAAATCCGCGTCGGCGTAGCCACCGCGCTGATCGGCGCACCGGTCTTCCTGCACATCCTGCTGACCCGGGCCCGGGCGGAGCGTGGCTCATGGTGAGCGCCGTGCCGGCCCTCGACCTTGCGGATGTCCGCGCCGTGCTGGGCGATCGGACCATTCTGGACCGGGTTACCCTCACTTTGCCGGCCGGCGGCCTCATCGCCCTGGTCGGGCCGAACGGGGCCGGCAAATCGACCCTGCTCGCGATCCTGGCCGGGCTGCTTGCGCCGGCCACGGGCGAGGTCCGGCTGGACGGCGAGCCGCTCGCCCGTCTGGGCGACCGTGCCCGGGCGCGGGTGATGGGCTATCTGGAACAGCAGCCGGAATGCCATTGGCCGCTGAGTGTCGCGGCCCTCGCCCGCCTCGGCCGCCTGCCCCATCGCGGCGCCTTCGGCAGTCTGGATCCGCGCGCCGACGAAGCGGCGGTCGAAGCCGCCCTCGCCCGTACCGGCATGACCGGCTTCCGCGACCGGCGGATCGATCATCTGTCGGGTGGGGAGCGGATGCGCGCCCATCTCGCCCGCGTGCTCGCCGGAGAGCCGCGGGTCATCCTCGCCGACGAGCCGCTGGCCGGGCTCGACCCGGCCCATCAGCTGGAGGTCATGGCGCTGTTGCGCGACCTCGCGGCCCAGGGGCGGGTCGTGGTGGTGGTTCTGCACGATCTGGCGCTGGCAGCACGGTTCGCCGACCGGGCGATCCTGCTGGGCGAGGGGCGGGTCCTGGCCGACGGCCCGCCCGAGACGGCACTCGACGATGCCGCCCTCGCCCGCGCCTATGGCGTTTCGGTCACGCGGGTGGAGATCGACGGCCGGCGGGTGCCATTGCCGACCGCGCGCCTTTGAAGCAGGACAGCGGCGTCAGCGGGCGGCCGCCACGTCGTCGATGAACATCTGAACGTCGTCACGGCCCTGCCAACGATCGCGTCTGAGACCGCCCGCCACATGCAAAGGCATGCCACGCGCCTGAAGCAGCGCGCTGCCGATGGCATTGTCCGCCGCACGGAAGGCCATGCCCTTCAGCCGCGAGCCATCCTCGGCACCCATGATCACCCGGATATGCCCCTGGCCGACCACATCGGCCTTCAGGATCCGCACGCCCGACAGCGCGAAGCGCGGCTGGGCATTGCCGGTTCCAAAGGGCCCGATGCGTTCCAGCACCGAGACAAGATCGGTGGTGGCCCCCCCGACCGCCAGCACGCCATCCAGGCCCAGCCGCGGGGCCGGCGGCTCGCCGCCGGTCTGGGCGATGATACGCTCGGCCAGAAAGCCATGCAGATCGACCAGCTGCGCCACCTCGACCGTCAGCCCGGCCGCCATGGCATGGCCGCCGCCATTGACCAGCAGCCCGGCCTGGCGCGCGGCCGTCACGGCAGACCCCAGATCGACGCCCGGCACCGAGCGGCCGGAGCCCTTGCCGATGCCGGTGGTGCCGTCGACCGCAACAACGAAGACCGGCCGATGGAAGCGTTCCTTGATCCGCCCGGCCACGATGCCGATCACGCCCGGATGCCAGCCGTCGCCCGCGACCAGGATGAAGGGCGCATCGGCCTGGCGTTCGGCGGCCTCAAGCGCCTCGGCCTCGACCGCCGCCTCGATCTCGCGGCGTTCGGTGTTCAGCCGGTCGAGTTCCATGGCGATGCCGGTGGCCTCGTCGGGATCATCGGTGCCGAGCAGCCGCGCCCCCAGATCCGCCTGACCGACCCGACCACCGGCATTGATCCGGGGGCCCAGCACATAGCCGAGGTGATAGGCTTCGGGGGTCTCATCGAGCCGGGCGATATCCGCCAGACGTGCCAGCCCGGTATTACGGCGGCGAGCCAGGACCTTGATGCCCTGGGCAACGAAGGCCCGGTTGACGCCGGTCAGCGGCACCACGTCACACACGGTGCCGAGTGCCACCAGGTCCAGCAGCCCCATCAGATCGGGCGGCTTGACGCCCAGCCTGTCATACACGCCACCGTCACGCAGGGCGCGGTTCAGCCCCACCAGCAGCAGAAAGGCCACGCCCACCGCGGCCATCTGGCCATGGGGGCTGGTTTCGTCGAAACGGTTGGGATTGACCACGGCAAGGGCCGCCGGCAGTTCCGGCTCGCCGATATGATGATCGACGACCACCACGTCGAGATGGGCGGCCCGCGCGGCCTCGAGGGCGGCGAAGGCCGTGGTGCCGCAATCGACCGTCACCACCACCCGCACACCACGGGCGGCGAGCGCGGTCATGGCCGCGGCGTTGGGACCATAGCCCTCGGTCATCCGGTCGGGGATATAGACCACCACCGGCACGCCGATCCCGCGCAGAAACCGGGTGACGAGTGCGGTGGAGGTGGCGCCGTCGACATCGTAATCGCCGAAGACCGCGATCGGCTCACGGCCGGCGATCGCCGCAGCCAGACGGTCGACGGCCCGGTCCATATCGCGCAGATGCGACGGATCGGGCAGTGCGACACGCAGGCTGGGGTTCAGGAAATCGTCGGCGTCGTCCAGGCCGACCCCGCGCCCGGCCAGGACCCGCCCGACGATCTCGGGCAGGCCCAGGCGCTGGGCAAGGGCCAATCCCAGGCGCTGATCGGCGAGCCGCGTTTCCCAACGTCGTCCGCCAAGCGAGCGTTCGACGCCGAGAACCGCGGCATCACGGAGCAGAACGTCCATGGGCAGGTTCGATACTCCGGAGAGAATGAGGGTCGCTCGGAGAGAGCGGCCGGATCAGTCGAAGGCGGTCTTGCGGCCGAAATTATGCTCGGCCGAGATCACCCGGACGGTGCCGGTCTTGGACCGCATGATCAGGCTCTGGGTCGACCAGTGGTTCACGCCCACGCGATGCACGCCGCGCAGCATCGAGCCGTCGGTGACGCCAGTGGCCGAGAAGATCACGTCGCCCGAGGCCAGATCCAGCAGGTTGTAGATCCGGTTGAGGTCGGTGATGCCCAGGCGATGGGCACGGCCGCGCTCGTCGTCATTGCGGAACAGCAGCTTGCCCTGCATCTGGCCGCCGATGGCGCGCAGCGCCGCCGCCGCCAGCACGCCTTCCGGCGCACCGCCCGAGCCCATATAGATGTCGATGCCGGTATCGGGACGCGCGGTCGCGATCACGCCGGCCACGTCACCATCGCCGATCAGCTGGATGCGCGCGCCGGACTCGCGGACCCTGGCGATCAGCTCGGCATGGCGCGGGCGGTTCAGGATGCAGGCGGTCAGGTCCGAAATCTCGACGCCCTTGGCCCGGGCCAGGCTCTTCAGGTTCTCTTCGACCGTGTTCTCGAGGCTCACCACACCCTCGGGCAGGCCGCCGCCGACGGCGATCTTGTCCATGTAGACGTCGGGCGCGTTCAGGAACTTGCCCTCTTCGGCCATGGCCAGAACCGCGAGCGCGTTGGGGCCGCCGGTGGCGCAGATGGTGGTGCCTTCCAGCGGATCGAGGGCGATATCGACCTTCGGCCCCTTGCCGGTGCCGACCTTCTCGCCGATGTACAGCATCGGGGCTTCGTCGCGCTCGCCCTCACCGATCACAACCGTACCATCGATCTCGAGGCTGTTCAGCGCGCGGCGCATCGCGTCCACGGCGGCCTGGTCGGCGGCCTTCTCGTCACCCTTGCCGATCATCTTGGCGCAGGCCAGCGCGGCGAATTCGGTGACACGCACGGCCTCGAGGGCCAGGTTGCGATCCATGCTGTAAGTGATCATCGCTCTCGTCTTGTAGCCGTTCAGCGTCGGTCTGAAACCCACGGGGGAAAATAACGCAACGACCGCCCGGAATCATCAGAGTTCCGGACAGCCAGATTGCGGCCGGGTCGCGCCGACGACGGATGTCATCCCACTCCGGCGATACCCTAAGCCCGAAGCGCCTCGGGCGCCAGAGGCTGAATCGGGGGATGGACACCAACCGGATGGAAAACGGGCGGGATATGCAGCCTGTCCCGCCCGTTCACCCGTTCGTCGTCTGGTTCAGAGGCTGTTTTCGATCCGGATCATCCGCGGCGGCTCGATCACCGCCGGCAGGGCGGCGATGGTGTCGAGCGCCCGGCGCAGCGCCGCCTCGGAGGTGGCATGGGTGGTCAGCACCACCGGCACCGCCTCCACCTCGCTGCGACCGCGCTGGATCAGGCTTTCAAGCGAGACCTGCTCGGTGGCGAAGGCGCGCGCCACATCGGCCAGAACGCCCGGCTGATCCAGCACCATCAGGCGGATATAGAAGGCACCGACATGGGCATCGATCGGCGCCGCGGCCGGCGCACCCAGCGCCAGAGCCGGTACCGAGAAGGCCGGCACAGCGAAGGCCGGGCCGCCATGGCCGCGGGCAATGTCGATCAGATCGGCAACCACCGCCGAAGCCGTGGGGCCGCGGCCGGCGCCGCGACCCTGGAACATCGTGCCGCCCACGGCATCGCCTTCGGCGACCACGGCGTTGAACACGCCTTCGACATGGGCGATCGGCGCCGACAGCGGCACCATGCAGGGATGCACCCGCTGTTCAAGCCCCTGCCCGGTCATCCGCGCCACCCCCAGCAGCTTGATCCGGAAGCCCAGCTCCTCGGCAAAGCGGATGTCGTCGATGGTGACGTGGCGGATGCCCTCGACATGGATCGCATCGATATCGGGCCGGCCGCCGAAGGCCAGCGCCGCCAGGATCGCCAGCTTGTGGGCGGTGTCGATGCCGTCGACGTCGAAGGTGGGATCGGCCTCGGCATAGCCCAGCGCCTGGGCCTGGGCCAGCACGTCCGAGAAGTCGCGACCGATGGTCCGCATCTCGGTCAGGATGTAGTTGCAGGTGCCGTTCAGGATGCCGTAGACCCGGCCGACCGCATTGCCGGCCAGACCTTCGCGCAGCGCCTTCAGGATCGGAATGCCGCCGGCAACCGCCGCCTCGAAGGCCAGCGCCAGACCGCTTTCCTCGGCGGCTGCCGCAAGCTCGGGGCCGTGGGCTGCGATCATGGCCTTGTTGGCCGTCACGAAGGACTTGCCGCCCGAGAAAGCGGCACGGGCAAGATCCAGCGCCGTCCCCTCTGCGCCGCCGATCAGTTCGACGACCACATCGACGTCATCGCGCCGGGCCAGTGCCACGGCATCATCCTCCCAGCCGAGGCCTGCCAGATCGACGCCGCGATCCCGGCCGCGATCACGCGCCGAGACCGCGGTCACCTCGATCGGCCGCCCGGCACGGGTGGCGATCAGCGCCGCCTGGTTGCGCAGGATCTCGACGACCCCGACGCCCACGGTACCGAGGCCGGCCACACCCACACGGAGCGGCACGGCATGCCCGGAGGCGGCGGAGAGGGGACTGGCGTTCATCGGACTTCCTCGAGTGCTTCGGCAGGTTTCAGGGCCTGTTCTTCACGGTATTCCTTGAAGAACCGCTTGATGTTGCGCACCGCCTGACGGATGCGGTGCTTGTTCTCGACCATGGCGATGCGGACATAGCCGTCGCCATATTCACCGAAGCCGATGCCCGGAGACACCGCGACATCGGCGCGGGCGAGCAGCAGCTTGGAAAATTCGAGCGAGCCCAGATGCTTGAACTCGTCGGGGATCGGCGCCCAGCAGAACATCGAGGCCTTCGGCGTCGGCACCGGCCAGCCGATGCCGTGCAGGCCTTCGACCAGCACGTCGCGACGCTCGCGATAGAGCGTCCGCATCTCCTCGACGCAGTCCTGCGGACCGTTCAGCGCCGCGGCACCCGCCACCTGAACCGGGGTGAACTGGCCATAGTCGAGATAGGACTTGATCTTGGCCAGCGCCTGGATGAGACGCCGGTTGCCGGCGGCAAAGCCCACGCGCCAGCCGGCCATGTTGTAGGTCTTGCTGAGGCTGGTGAACTCCACCGCCAGATCGCGCGCGCCCGGCACCGACAGGATCGAGGGCGGCGGCACGCCGTCGAAATAGACCTCGGCATAGGCGAGGTCCGAAAGGATGTACATCTCGTGGCGGCGGGCGAAGGCGACCAGCTTTTCATACTGGGCGACATCGATCACCTCGGAGGTCGGGTTGCCCGGATAGTTCAGCACCATGGCCACCGGCTTGGGCGAGGTGTGGCGCACGGCATATTCCAGCTCGGCCAGGAAATCATAGCCGGGGCCATGGGGCACATGGCGGATATTGGCGCCGGCGATCACGAAACCGTAGGGATGGATCGGATAGCTCGGATTGGGGACCAGGATCACGTCGCCCGGCGTGGTGATCGCCGAGGCGAGATTGGCGAGCCCCTCTTTCGAGCCGATGGTCACCACGACCTCGGTCTCGGGGTCGATCTCGACCCCGAAACGGCGGCGATAATAGCTCGACGCCGCCCGGCGGAGGCCCGGAATGCCGCGCGACTGGGAATAGCGATGCGTCTTCGGATCGCGCACCGCCTCGACCAGCTTGTCGACGATATGGGCCGGCGTCGGGGTGTCGGGATTGCCCATGCCGAGATCGATGATGTCACGGCCGGCGGCGCGCAGCCGGGCCTTCATCTGATTGACTTCGGCGAAGACATACGGCGGCAGCCGCCGGATCCGCGCGAATTCGTCTGCCATGGGACCACTTCCCGTCGATCGTCTCGCAGCTTGGAGACCAGGTGAAGCAGGTGGCGGAACTTCCGTCGCCCGCAAGGGAGGTTCGAACGTCTCCGGGCGCGGGATGCGTCGGCGCCGGGGCGCCGCCCCCGCACGGCGCCCGTCGTCCGCTACAGGGGAAAATTTTCGCTTTTTAGCGGATGCCCCCGGTGGGTGCGATGAAAATTTCAAAATCCGGGGCCATCGAGCCTGCCGGCGCCTGGATCCGCGCGATCCGGGTGGCGGGCGCCCCCATCTCGGCGAGACGACGGGATGCGGCCTCCAGCCGCGCGGTGGCCAGCGCCGTTCCCTGATCGGTTCCGGCGACGAGCGCCAGGCTTTCGTCCCGCGCTGCGGCGATCCGCCAGGCGGCGCGCAGTTCGGCCGCCGCGGCATCGTCGATCGCGGCACTGCCGGGGGCGAAACCGATCCGGCCCACCGAAAGCCCGGGCCGCGGCGCCTCGGGGCGGCTCGCCGCCGCAGCAGCGGCGGCCGCAGCCTCGGCAATCGCCTGGCCGGCGCGGGCCTGGTCACTCGCCAGGCCCTGGCGGATTTCGGCCCGTTCGGCAAGCGGGGTCACCGGTGGCGCCTTCTCGGGCACCGAATTCAGGGTCGGGAACGGCGCCGCCGCAAATTCCGCGCGGGCAGCCCGGATATCGGGATCGGTGCCGGCGCCGGGCCCTTCGGCACAGGCGCCGAGGGCGAGCGCGAACATCGCGGCCACGGCCATGCCGCCGCCCGCGCGTCCCGCGAAATTCCGTCGCATCCCCACCGAGGCAGCGTTGAGCCCCGCCGCCTGCACCCGTATCATGGCCTTCACCTCGACCTCGCAGTACCACCGATCGCCGACTGTGGCGGCGCAACTATAAGGGACGTAAGGATGGCCGAGCAAGGAGCCGACCGGGGAAGCAGCACCGGCAGCCGTGACGACGCCGACGCCTTCGCACGCAACATGCGCGAGGTTGCCGAGCGCAGCCAGCAGATCATCCGCGATTTTCTGTCGCGGAACGAAGGCCTGGACACGTCCGCTCCCGCCGATCCCCTGAACCTCACCACCGCTTTCACCCATCTCACCGAGCGCATGATGGAGAACCCGGCCCGTCTGGTCGAGGCCCAGGCTGCGCTCTGGCAGGATTATCTCAATCTCTGGCAGTCCACCGCCAGCCGCATGGCCGGCGGTGAGGCGAAGCCGGTCATTGCACCCGAGCCGTCCGATAAGCGGTTCAAGGACAAGGACTGGAGCGAGAACCAGCTCTTCGACTTCATCAAGCAGTCCTACCTGCTCACCGCCCGCTGGATTCTGAACACCGTACACGGTGTTCAGGGCATGGACCCCGACGAAGCCCGCAAGATCGACTTCTACACCCGTCAGTTCGTCGATGCGATGGCGCCGTCGAATTTCGTCACCACCAACCCCGAAGTGCTGCGGGCGACGATCGAGAGCAAGGGCGAGAATCTGGTCCGCGGTCTCAACAACATGATCCGCGACATGGAAAAGGGCGGCGGTGAGCTGCGCATCTCCATGACCGACGAGAAGGCTTTCGAGCTGGGCCGCAACGTCGCGACCGCACCGGGCAAGGTGGTGTTCCAGAACGGGCTGATGCAGATCCTGCAGTACACGCCCACCACCGAGACCGTGCACAAGCGGCCGCTGCTGATCGTGCCGCCATGGATCAACAAGTTCTACATCCTCGACCTTCAGCCCAAGAACTCGTTCATCCGGTTTGCGGTCGAACAGGGCCACACCGTCTTCGTGGTCTCCTGGGTGAACCCGGACGAAGAGATGGCGAAGAAGACCTTCGAAGACTATATGGTGGAAGGTCTGATCACCGCCCTCGACAAGGTGACCGAAGAAAGCGGCGTGGCCGAGGTCAACGTCATCGGCTACTGCATCGGCGGTACGCTGCTCGCCACCACGCTGTCCTATCTGAAGGCGCAGGGCGACAAGCGGGTCAAGAGCGCCACCTTCTTCACCACCCTCACCGACTTCCGTGACGCCGGCGACATCAAGGTCTTCGTCGACGAGGCCCAGATCGGCAACCTGGAAAAGGTCATGTCGAAGAAGGGCTATCTCGAAGGCCGGAAGATGGCGACCGCGTTCAACATGCTCCGGTCCAACGACCTGATCTGGAGTTTCGTGGTCAACAACTACCTGCTGGGCAAGGATCCCTTCCCCTTCGATCTGCTCTACTGGAACAGCGACGCCACCCGCATGCCGGCGGCGATGCACAGCTTCTATCTGCGGCATATGTACCGCGAGAACAAGCTGGTGGAGCCGGGCGGCATCACCATGCGCGGCGTGCCCATCGACCTCAGGCAGATCGACATCCCGGTCTACATCCTGTCGGCGCAGCAGGACCATATCGCGCCGTGGAAATCGACCTATCGCGCCACCCAGCTCTATTCGGGCAACACCCGCTTCGTGCTGGGCGCCTCGGGCCATATCGCCGGCGTGATCAACCCGCCGGCGGCCAACAAGTACAACTACTGGACCAATAAGGATCTGCCTGCCGATCCGGAGGCCTGGTTTGCCGGCGCCGAGAAACATGCCGGCTCGTGGTGGGTCGACTGGGCGAAATGGATCAAGCGCCTGGGCGGCGCGCAGGTGCCGGCCCGGACCCCGGGCGAGGTTCTGGGGGTGATCGAGGACGCCCCCGGCAGCTATGTGAAGATGCGTGACTGACCAGAGCCTCTGACGAAGATCCCGGCGGTTTCTCCCCAGGAGGAACCGCCGGTTCCGTTTCAGGCGGTGACGGTCTCCAGAAAGGCCCTGGCCGCCCGCCCCAGATAGCGCTCGCGATGCAACAGCAGGTGAAAGGCCCGCTGCGGCAGATCAAGCCCGGGGCTGCGCAGGCTGCCCAGCGCCATCCCGCCCGCGACCACCAGAGCGGAGAGCGCGGTCGCCCCCGCCCCGGCCTCCACCGCCGCCCGCACGGACTCGTTCGAGGGCAGCTCCAGCACCACATTCAGGGTGCCGGGATCCACGCCCAGGCCGGCGAGCGCCGCCTCGAACTCGGCGCGGGTGCCGGACCCGCGTTCGCGCAGCACCCAGGGGGTTTCCGCCAGCTGGCCGGGAGCCACACGGGGCAGCGCCGCCCAGGGATGGCCTGCCCCCACCACCAGCATCAGCCGGTCGCCGGGCAGAAGCCGTTCCGACAGCGACGGATCCTCGACCGGCCCCTCGACGAAGCCCAGATCGGCGGTTCCGGCCCTGACCGCTGCCGCGACCTCGGCGGTGTTGCCGATTGCGATCTCGACGGTGACCGCCGGGAAATCGGCCATGAAGCCGATCAGCCGCGCAGGCAGCCAGTAGTTGGCGACCGTCTGGCTGGCGTGAATGCGCAGCCGGCCCCGCGGATTGCCGGCAAGATCCGCCAGCGCCTGTTCGGCAGCCGCGGCCCGGGCCAGAACTGCGCGGGCCTCTTCCAGGAAGATCCGGCCGGTCTCCGCCAGTTCGATGCCGCGCCCGACCCGGTGGAACAACGCCACCCCGTGACGGGCCTCCAGCGCCGCAATTGCAGCCGAAACCGTCGACTGGGTCAGGTTCAGCGCCCGCGCGGCCCGGGTCACATGGGCATGCTCGGCCACCGCGACGAAGATTCTGAGCTGTTCCAGGGTCATGATGCCGCCGCCATCCGGCCATGAAAGGATATCGGTGCCGGACGCAGGAGCGGCGCCCGCAGGGGCGCCGCCATCAGATCGGATCTGGAAACATCGGGCGGGGTCATCCGGGCATCATGCCGCCACGCCGCCCCCTGGAGCAACGGCTTCGACATGGCGGATGGCCCGGCCGGATCAGCCGAGCACCGAGACCACGGCCAGAGGCACCACGCCGACCACGAGCGTCAGCAGCAGGCCCAGGATCACCGGGCGGATGCCGCGGGCCTTCACCTTGCCGAGATCGGTGCCGAAGCCGATCGCCGCCAGCGCCACCGTCAGCATGATCGGGGTCGCCGCCGCAGAGACATGGCGGACCTCTTCCGGCACCACGCCCAGGCTGTTCAGGCCGGCAAGGGCCACGAAGCCGACCGCGAACCAGGGAACCGGCACCTTGGCCGCGGCTGCCTCGGCATCCTCGATCGCATGGTCGCCGCGGCGGGCGGCCCGGTCTGTCGCCCAGACCAGCAAGCCGACCACCGGGGCCAGCATGGCGACACGGGCGAGCTTGGCAATGACCGAAACTTCACCGGCGGCCGTGCCGTGCTGGAAGCCGGCCGCCACCACCTGCGCCACCTCGTGCACCGAGGCACCGATCCAGAGGCCGTAGGCGCGGTCGTCGAGGCCGAGCGCCGTGCCGAGCAGCGGCCAGAGGGCCATCACCGCCGTCCCGAACAGCGTGACCACGCCCACCGCATAGGCGATCTCGTCATCGCGGGCCCGCACGGCCGAACCGACGGCCGCCGCCGCCGAGGCACCGCAGATCGCCGTGCCGCCGCCGATCACGGTGGCCAGTCGCGGCTCCACGCCCACCAGCCGGCCCAACGGCCGGGCCAGCGACAGCGTCACGCCCAGGGCGGCCAGCGCGGCCAGAATACCGTCGAGGCCAAGCCCCAGGATGTCGCCGGCGGTGACCTGAAGCCCGAGCAGCGCCACGCCAAGGCGCATCAGCGGCTTGGAGGCGACCGCCAGACCGGGGGCCGCCACGGCAGGCGCCCGGCCGATCACCGCGCGCAGGACAAGCCCCAGTCCGATCGCGACCAGCACCGGGCTCACCGCCTGCATGCCCGAGGCGCGAACCATCAGGATCGCAGCCCCCCCGATCACGCCGGCCAGCGCCAGCCCCGGCAGTTTCGCCGCAAGCCGTGGCAGGGCTCCTGCGGTTTCAGTGGTGGGAAGGCTCGCCATGGCGTGATCTCCGGTCCGTCCTGCCCGGGGGCGATTTTTGCACCTCCCGGGGTGTGGTTCATGACCGAAAGATGACCGTTGGCGACCGTTCGCTCCAATGAATTATACAGCTTGTTCTGATCGATTTTAGCGAACGATCAGGATATCGGCACCACGGCGGCGCCGAGCACCTCGCGGGCGATCTCCTGGTGGCTCGCGGCAAGCCCCGAATAATGACGGGCCGTGGCCGCAAGCCGGGGCATGCCCTCCTCGCCCAGATCGCGCAGCTTCTTGGCCGGCACGCCGCCCCAAAGCTCGCCGGTGACGACCCGCTTGTCATTGCCGACCAGCGCCCCCGCGCCGACGATGGCACCTCCTTCGACCACGGCGCCGTCCAGCACGGTGGCGCTCATGCCTACGAAGGCACCGCTCATCAGGGTGCAGGCATGGATCATCGCGCGATGGCCGATGGTGACGTCGTCGCCGATCAGCGTCGGATGCGCCAGACGGCTGACATGGACGATGGTGCCGTCCTGAAGATTGGTGCCGCGGCCGATATGGATATGGTTCACATCCCCGCGCAGCACACAGCCATACCAGATGCTGCTCTCGGGCCCGATCTCCACCTGGCCCACCACCACCGCACCCGGCGCCACGTAACAACTGGCGTCGATCTTCGGCCAGATGCCGTCGAAGGGCAGGATGATCGCGCCGGGGAAGCGCGCGGCAAGTTCCGCCGACGGCACCGGATCGGCCGGCGGCGTGATGGTGAGTTCGGTCGAAGACATGACGTCAGTCCCTTGTTCTTCTTCTGAAAAGGCTGGCGGATCACCCTCAGGCGACGTGATCCAGCCGCCCCTGATCCAGCCGAACCCGACGGTCCATGCGGGCGGCGAGTTCGGGATTGTGGGTGGCGATCAGCGCCGCCACGCCCTGATCCCGTGCCGCGGAAACCAGCAGGCCGAATACCCGTTCCGCCGTTTCGGGATCCAGATTGCCGGTCGGCTCGTCGGCCAGCAGCAGGCGGGGCCGGTTGGCCAGCGCGCGGGCGATCGCCACCCGCTGCTGCTCACCACCCGACAGCCGCGCCGGACGATGATCGGCGCGGGCAGACAGCCCCATCAGCTCCAGCAGCTCGGCCGCGCGGGCACGGGCTTTCGACCAGCCCTGCCCCGCCAGCAGCTGCGGCATCATCACATTCTCGATCGCCGAGAATTCGGGCAGCAGGTGATGGAACTGATAGACGAAGCCGATGGTCGCGCGGCGCAGCCGGGTGCGCACGCCGTCATCGGCACGGCCGGCATCGGTGCCGTCGATCACCACCCGGCCGCCATCGGGCCGCTCCAGCAGCCCGGCGGCGTGCAGCAGGGTCGACTTGCCGGCACCCGAGGGGCCGATCAGACCGACCATCTCGCCCGGATGCAGGCGGAAATCGATGCCGCGCAGCACCTCCAGCACCTGGCCGCCCTGTTCGAAACGGCGGACCAGGCGTTCCAGGATCAGGACCGGCTCACTCATAGCGCAGCGCCTCCACGGGATCGAGGCGGGCAGCGCGCCACGCCGGATAAAGCGTCGCCAGGAAAGACAGCACCAGCGACAGGCCGACCACGCTCACCACATCCGACCAGACCACATCCGCCGGCAGTTTCGACAAGAAGTAGATCTCGGCCGAAAACAGCTGCGTGCCGGTCAGGGCCTGCAGCGCCTGGCGGATGCTTTCGATATTGGTCGCGAAGGCAAGCCCCAGCACGAAGCCGATGACGGTGCCGACGATGCCGATCGAGGCGCCGGTCATCATGAAGATCCTGAGGATCATGCCCCGTGTGGCCCCCATGGTGCGCAGGATGGCGATGTCCCGCGACTTGTCCTTCACCAGCATCACCATGCCCGAGATGATGTTGAAGGCAGCGATCAGAATGATCAGGGTCAGGATCAGGAACATCACATTGCGCTCGACGTCGAGCGCGCCCACCAGCGTCGAATTGGTCTGCTGCCAGTCGGTCAGCACCACGCCGCGATCGGCGATGATCGACCCGATCTCGCCGCGGATCGCCTTGACGTTCTGCGGGTCGGTGACGTCCACCTCGATCGCGGTCGCCGCATCACCGGTCTGGAAGAAGGCCTGGGCGGTATCGAAGGGCATGAAGACCAGCGAGCTGTCGAATTCGAACATGCCCACTTCAAAGAGGCCGACCACGGGGAAACTCACCTGCCGGGGCATGCCGCCGAACGGCGTCGCCACGGTGCGTGGCGAGATCAGGTTCAGCTCGTCGCCAAGCCGGAGCCCCAGGCGCTGGGCCATACGGGTGCCGATCAGCACGCCCTTGCCCTGGAAATCGTCCAGACTGCCGGCACGAATGTTGTTCGCGATCAGGGTCTTGCGCTCAAGGCTTTCGCGGGTGAAGCCGCGGACCAGCGCGCCGCGGGCATCATCGGGTCCGCTCGCCAGCACCTGGCCCTCGACCATCGGCAGGGCGCGGACGACCACCTGGGCCTTTTCGAGGTCGGCCGAAATGCCGCCATAATCCTGAATGCCGCGCCCCGAGGCGCTGAACACGGTCATATGGCCGTTAAGGCCCAGGATCCGGTCGACCAGCTGGTCGCGGAAGCCCTTCATCACCGCCAGCACCACGATCAGCGTGCCCACGCCGAGTGCAATGCCCAGCAGCGAAAAGCCGGCGATGACCGAGATGAACCCTTCCTTCCGCCGGGCTCTGAGATAGCGGAAGGCGAGAAGACGCTCGACTGTCCTGAACATGCGGGTTCCGTTGGCCAGAGGATCGAGGGGATGGGGACGATATGTGCGGGCCGACTTTAGGCACAGCCCGATCATGGTGCAACCAAATGCCCCATCATGCAGAGGGGATCACGACATCGTCACGGGATCGGGGCGGAAAACCGGTCCATGATCCCATGAACTCCTTCGAGCGGACCGGACGACGATGGCAGAGGATCCTCAGCTTGAAGCGTTGCAGGACAGGCTCCTGCACAGAATAGAGAGCTATGTGCCGGTGCGTGGACGGCCGGCACCGCCACGCCCGGCCCTGATCGAGGCGTTCCGGCGGTATCCTCGCCATCTCTTTTTGCCGCGCTATCGCCCGGCAGATCAGCCTGAGGGGCCGGCACTTGCCCCGGGTGACGCCGGATTTCCGGACGGCGCCTATGAAGACTGCCCGCTCTGGTACGTCGACGATCGCGGCGCCTCCCTGCCCGCCTCCTGCTCCGAGCCGGGCTTCATTTTCCATCTGGCCGAGCTGCTGGACGTGCGGCCCGGTCATCGGGTGCTGGAAATCGGCTGCGGCACCGGCTGGCTGCTCGCGATCCTCGCTCATGCCGCGGGACCGGACGGAGAGGCGTTGGGCGTGGAGATCAATCCCGCTCTGCAGGCTCTGGCGACCCGCAATCTTGCGGTTACAGGGGCCCCAAACGCCATCGCCGTCGCCGGCGACGGCTTGGCTGCCGCCGGCCCTGGGCCTTTCGACCGGATCATCATGACCGCCTCGGCCTGGCATCTTCCGGCCGCGACTCTCACCCTTCTCACGGAAGGCGGACTTGCCATTCTTCCAATTCGCAACAAGGGCTTGTCCGAAGAGGTTCATGTTCTGGAGCGGCGTGGCCCGGCGCTGGTGTCGCGCCTGACACGCCTCTGCCGCTTCGTGCCGCTGGCTGGCCGCGATGGCGCGGATGCCGATCTCCTCATGCCTCGTCTGACCGCAGACCCCGACATCGCCCGACTCGGCGAAACCGGCCAGCCACGATCGCTCGATTTCGGCCAATCGGCACCGGATCGGATGATGCCGCCGGCCCTCGCCTTCACCGCCTGGGCATCAAAGCTGGAGCCGCGCTTCCGCGCCTGGCGGCTCGGCCCGGGCGACGGGCGGCCATCCCTGTTCGGTGATCCGGAGATGCATGGCTTCGGTCTGGTGGACACGGCCGCCGGGTCTGCCACTCTCTGGCGCGCAGGCCAGGTGATCGCTTATGGCGACGAGAGCACACGCGATGCGCTCTTCGACCATCTGGCGCGATGGACGACACAGGGCGGGCCGACGGGTTATGCTTTCGGCCTTGGCATCGCTGCCGCCGGCGCGGCATCGCCGGTCTCACACCATGCTTATCGTGAGCGCCGGGGTCCGCTCGATTTCTGGTGGTGGCTGCGCCCGCCCGCCGAACGGCTGTAGCAACCCGACATTTTCATCGTCCCTCGCGCTCCAGCCGCGCGCAGGCCGCTGCGATCGCATTCTGGGCCGGATCGTCCAGCCGCTCGCCATTCCAGGTGACCGTGCCGTCGGCGGCGATCGTCACCTGGCCGAGATCGACCTCTGCCGCCCCCAGCGGCTGGTCCTCGAAATAGCCGAAGCGTTCAAGCGGCAGGCCGAGGTCGATGGTGATGCCGCGGCCGAGCGCGCGTTCGGCTGCGCGCGCGCCATAGCCCCCATCCAGATCGGCGGGAGCCACGGCATTTCCGTTCACATCCACGCCCGGCTGATAGGTCACGTCGGCATCCGGCCGGTGGACGGTCAGCCGGCTGCAGAAGGCCCGGTCGACCGTGACGGTCACGCCACGACCATTGCCGTCGATGCGGATCGGTGCCGTAGCATGCTCGCCAGCCGCCACCGCGCCGGTGTATAAGCCGAGAAGGACAATCGCGCCGATCCCCGCCGCACGTCCGGTCGCCCGCCGACCGGGTCCGTGACGTCCCTCCGGTCGCGGCGCCCTCGACAACGACAGAAACCGAAGCGACCCCCGGGGCCGCTGACGCAGGCCCTGTGCGGCTTGTGTGCAGCCCCGCCGCCGGAGCATCGGATCGGTCTTCCCAATCGGCATTGCCTTACCCGTCCAGGAGCTTGCGGGAATGCTCAAAACCTATTTCCAGCTCGATCAGCTCGGCACCACGGTCCGCCGGGAAGTCGTCGCAGGTGTGACGACCTTCCTGACCATGGCCTATATCATCTTCGTCAATCCGGTGATCCTCGCCAACACCGGCATGGATCAGGGCTCGGTTTTCGTCGCCACCTGCGTGGCGGCGGCGGTCGGCTCGCTGATCATGGGCCTTTATGCCAACTATCCCGTGGCTCTGGCACCGGGCATGGGTCTGAACGCCTTCTTCACCTTCACGGTCGTGATGGAGATGGGCTACACCTGGAACCAGGCCCTGGGTGCGGTGTTCATCTCGGGCGCGGTGTTCTTCATCCTGGCCCTGCTCAAGGTCCGGGAATACATCATCAACTCGATCCCGATGACGCTGAAGCTGTCGATCTCGGCAGGTATCGGCCTGTTCCTCGCGATCATCGCGCTCGAGAACGCCAAGGTCATCGTCGACCATCCGGCCACCCTGCTGACGCTGGGTGACATCGGCCAGCCCACCGTGCTGCTCGCAGCCCTCGGCTTCTTCGTGATCTGCGCCCTGCACTATCGCAACATCACCGGCAGCATCATCATCGGCATTCTGCTGGTGACCATCCTGTCGATCCTGCTCGGCCTGAACCAGGCGCAGGGCATCGTCAGCGCGCCGCCGTCGATCGCGCCCACCTTCTTCGAACTCGACATCGCCGGGGCCTTCGAGGCCGGCATGTTCGGCGTGATCTTCGCCTTCCTGTTCGTCGACATGTTCGACACCGCCGGCACGCTGGTCGGTGTCGCCCATCGCGGCGGCCTGCTCGACAAGGACGGCAAGCTGCCCCGCATCGGCAAGGCCCTGCTGGCCGACAGCGGCGCCACCATGGTCGGCGCCATCTTCGGCACCTCTACCGTCACCAGCTATATCGAAAGCGCCTCGGGCATCAATGCCGGCGGCCGCAGCGGCCTGACCGCGGTGGTGGTGGCGATCCTGTTCCTGGTCGCCCTGTTCTTCTCGCCGCTGGCGGGCTCGGTGCCGGCCTATGCCACCGCACCGGCCCTGCTCTTCGTGGCTCTGCTGATGGCGCGCGGCCTGGCCGAACTCGACTGGGACGACATGACCGAGGTGGCACCGGGTGTGCTGGCGGCCATCAGCATGCCGCTCACCTACTCCATCGCCAACGGTATCGCCCTCGGTTTCATCTCCTATGCCGCGATCAAGCTGCTGGCCGGCCGGGCCCGCGAGGTCTCGATCGCCGTCTGGGTGCTGGCCGTGGTCTTCGTGCTGAAGTTCGCCTTTATCGGCTGACCTGCTGATACAACGGACAAAAGCGGCGACGCTCCACATGGTGCGTCGCCGTTTTCATATGTCGGAACCCGAATGTGCACCGCACCATCACACGGATCAGCACGGTTCGAAGCTTTCCCGATTTCCCCCGTTTTTGTAATGACCTGACGATTTTTGCGTTTTTTGCACTGCACACATGCAAAAAACTGGTGACGGACGTCACATTCCTGCGTACTCTCCCCTTGCCGACGTAAAGGGCACCGGCAGACAGAACCGGCCCAACGTCTAGGGAGGGTGTAACCGGCGCAAGCCGGAGGGATCGACCGCAAGAGCATCCGGTGGCCACGATGCCACCACGCCGGGTTGAACGCGCGGCGCCAGGAGCCACGGCGATCCCAGGAGAGTAAAGAGTTCAGGCGTCCCGGCAGCAACGATCGGGCGCCCACAAAACAACAATGATAACAATCAGCTACGCCGATCGGTTGCCGTCGAATCGGACGTGGTGATCAGCACCAAGCGGAATCTTCGATCAAGGCCGTGCTTGCACGGTCTTTTTTTTGCGCAGGAGCGGTCACCTTCAGTGGCCGTCGGACCTGGTGTCGCGCGCCGCATATCGCTGGGGCGTGGTGCCCAGCATCCGCCGGAACATGGCGGTGAAGGCGCTTGGACTGTCATAGCCGAGGCGGGCTGCAACCATGGCCACCGGCATGCCCTGCGACAGCAGCGAGACCGCTTCGACCAGCCGTGCCTGCTGGCGCCAGCGCAGGAAGCCCATACCGGTCTCGCGCGCGAAGGCGCGGGCGAGCGTCCGGGTGCTGGCACCGGCGCTTTCCGCCAGCCGTTCGAAACCCGCATCTTCCCCCGGATCATCCAGAACCCGCCGGCACAGGCGTTGAAGCCGCGGATCGCGCGGCCAGGGCAGATGCAGCGGCAGGGTGCGCGGCGCCTGCAATTCATGAAGGATCAGGGCCGCCACCGCCTCGCCGCGACTGCCATCTGCATAGTCCACGGGCTCGGCCACGGCCGCCAGGATCAGCTCGCGCAGCAGGGTCGTGACCTCGATCACGGTACAGGCATCGGGCAGCCGCTTCGCCGGCTCGGGCGCCACATAGACCGTGCGCATCGACACCGGCCCGATCATCCGAACCGAATGCTCCACCCCGGGCGGGACCCACAGCCCGCGCATCGGCGGCACCAGCCAGATGCCGTCGGCCGCAGTGATCTCCATAACCCCGGCCGCAGCATGAAGCAGCTGGCCACGCGGGTGGATATGCGGCGGAATGACCGTGCCCGGCGTCAGTTCCTTGGCCATCGCCGCCACCGGCCGGGTGACGTGCTGATAGTCGGCCGCGTCGGTGCTGCGCATGCCCCTGCCCTCCCTATCGGGCGATGGCGTCCTGTCCGATTCTCGACGATCTTCGACCAGACATCGCCTATCGGTCGACCTTAGACTGAAACCAGATCGCCGGGAAGCCCGGTATCCCTGCTCCCTTGCCACCCCGCGCCGCCGGACCGCCGCCATGACCCACGCCCGCCGCGTCATCAGTTTCATCAACATCGCCCATGTGGTCGACCACATGTTCATGCTGATCTTCCCGACCGCGGTGATCGGCATGACCGCCAGTTTCGACATGTCCTATGGTGAGCTGCTTACCCTGTCGCTCGGCGGCTTCATCGCCTTCGGTGCCGGCTCGCTCCCCGCCGGCTGGCTGGGCGATGTCTGGAGCCGGCGGAACATGATGGCGGTGTTCTTCTTCGGCATCGGGACCGCGGCAATCCTGACCGGCTTCGCCTCGGGCCCCACGGGCATCGCCGCCGGGTTGACCCTGATCGGCCTGTTCGCCGCCATCTACCACCCGGTGGGCACGGCGATGCTCACCGCCCATGCCGACCGGCTGGGCCACGAAATCGGCGTCAACGGCGTGTTCGGCAATCTGGGGGTCGCCTTTGCGGCGCTGATCACCGGCGGCATCACCCAGTATCTGGGGTGGCGTGCGGCATTCATCATTCCCGGCGTGCTGGTGATGGCGGTGGGGGTGGCCTTCCTGCTGCTGGTGCCGGACCGGCCGGCCCCGACCCCCAAAACCAAGGCCTCCGCCGGGCCGATTCCGCGCGGTGTGATGGTGCGCGCCTTCGCCATTCTGGCCGTGGTCACCATCGCCGGCGGGCTGGTGTTCAACGCCACCACCATCGTCATGCCGCAGCTCTTCACCGAACGGCTCGCCAATCTGGTCTCCACGCCGCTGGGCGTGGGTGCCCTCACCTGTCTGGTCTTCGTGCTCGGCGCCACCTCGCAGCTGATCGTCGGCCGGCTGATCGACCGCTACAGCCTGCGGGCGGTCTTCGTGCCGCTCGCCGCCCTGCAGGCGCCCTGCCTGCTGCTGGCCGCCACCACCGGCGGCTGGGTGCTGCTGCCGCTTGCGGTGGTGATGATGTTCGCGATCTTCGGTCAGGTGACCATCAATGACGGCATGGTCGCCCATTACACCGCCGACCGCTGGCGGGCCCGGGCCTATGCCGTGCGCTATCTGGTCTCGTTCGGGGCCAGCGCCTGCGCGGTGCCGCTGGTCGCTTTCATGCATGATCACGGCTCGGGCTTTGCAGGGCTGTTCCCGGTGCTCGCCGCTTTCGGTGGTGCGGTCTTCGCCGGCGCCCTGGTCTTCCCGGGCCGGCCCCGGCGGCAGCCGGCGATGGCCGCCGCCGAGTGATCCCGCATCGGTCGACCGGACAGCGGTTCAGCCGGCCACGTCGATCACCACCTTGCCCGTCGCCCGCCCTTCTTCCAGATGGGCCTGGGCATCGGCAGCATGGGCCAGATCGAAGCGCGCCGGATCGAGCAGCGGCCTCATCCGCCCGCTGTCGACCAGGGCCGCGATCCGGCGCATGATCTCGCCATGATGTTCACGCCCGACATCGTGCAGCACGGGGATGATCATGAACACCACATGCAGATCCAGCCCCTTCAGATGCATCAGGGTCAGATCGGCCGGGAACTGGGACACGATCGTGACCACACGGCCGTTGAGCCGCGCGCCGGCGAAGGACGTCACCAGATCCTTGCCCCCGGTCGCATCCATGACCACGTCGAAGCCGCGGCCGCCGGTCAACCGGCCGACATAGGCCTCGACGCTCTCCTCGCGATAGTTCACCGTCTCGTCGGCCCCCAGATCGCGGGCGATCGCCGCCTTCTCGGGCGACGAGATCGTGGTGGTGACATGGGCGCCGGCCGCCTTGGCGATCTGGATCGCGACATGCCCGACACCGCCGGCACCGCCATGGATCAGCACCCGTTCGCCCGGCTGCACCCGCGCCCGGTCGATCAGCCCTTCCCAGGCGGTGATGGAGACCAGCGGCAGGGCGGCCGCCTCGCGGAACCCCAACCCGGCCGGCATGCGGGCAATCAGCCGGGCATCGGCGCGCATATATTCGGCATAGGTGCCGTCAACGGTCTTTACACCGCCTGGCGAACCGAACACCCGGTCACCGACCGCGAAGCCCGTGACGCCCTCGCCCAGCGCCACGACTTCGCCGGCCATGTCGCAGCCCTGGATGCCCGGCAGGGCCGGCGCCATCGGCGGACCGTTGCGGCGGATCTTCCAGTCGACCGGGTTGACGCTGGCGGCGTGGATCTTCACCAGCACCTCGCCGCGGCGCGGCGGCTGCACCGGCACCCGGCCGGGCTTCAGATTGTCGGGATCGCCGAAGCCGTGCAGCACGGCGGCGGACATTTCGCGCGGGATCGTGGTCATCCTGTCGGTCTCCGGAATGAGGGGCATTGTGTAGAACCGCATTGAAGCGCGGCGCGATTCATGATGGAAATGAATAGTCTCAATCCCAAGAAACACGTTTCTTCATGGATGGTGGGTGATGAGCCAGCCCGATCTGGATGTCGATCTGCTTCGCAGCTTCCTGGCGGTGGCGGAGACCGGCGGCTTCACCACGGCCGGTGAACGGCTTGGCCGCACGCAATCGGCGATCAGCGTCAAGATCCGCCGGCTGGAAGAGAGTCTGGGCCGGCGGGTCTTTGCCCGCACCAGCCGGTCTCTGGCGCTGACCGCCGATGGCGAATTGCTGCTGGGCTATGCCCGGCGCATGCTGGCGCTGCACGACGAAACCCTGCGCCGCTTTTCGGAACCCGAGGCGGAGGGGGAGCTGCGCATCGGGGTTGCGGAATACTTCGTTCCCCGCCATCTGCCGGCGGTGCTTTCGGCCTTCGCCCGTGCCCATCCGCGGGTGCGGGTAGAGGTTCGCGCCGCCATGGGCTCAAGCCTGATGGAGGCACTGGACCGGGGCACGGTGGATCTGGTGATCGCCAACCGTGATGCCGGCGTCGACCGCGGCCGGGTGCTGATGACCGAGCCGCTGCGCTGGGTGGCGGCTCCCGATTTCCAGATCGATGCCGAGGCACCGCTGCCGCTCTGCACCCTGCCCGCGCCCTGCATCTTTCGCGCCCGGGCGATCGAGGCCCTCGACCAGCGGCTGCGGCGCTGGCGGGTGGTCTACACCTCGGAAAGCGTCGCAGGCGTCTCGGCGGCGGTGACCGCCGGCCTCGGCATCGGCGTGCTCTGCGACTCGACCGTGCCCGCCGGGCTGAAACTGCTGACCGATGAGCACGGCTTCCCGCCGCTGGGCGAAGTTGAGCTGGCTGTCTTCGGAGAAGCCAAAGCGCCGCCCGCCCTCGCCCAGTCCTTCACCGGCTTCGTCGCCGAGCGGTTGCGCGCTCTGCTTCCCGGACGCTGCGCGGCTTAGACCCAGACTTGCGCAGGCCATCTCGGTGACCGATCATCACCGGCAGTTCCCTCGACGGATGAGCGCTTCCCATGGTCAGCAACACCCTGCCCGACGGCCTGTTCCTGGCCTGGGCTGCGATTTTCGGCATCGGCATGCTGGGGGCGATGTCGCCCGGGCCCAATCTGATCATCACCATGCGCACCACGCTGACCCGCGGCCGCGCCCACGGTTTTGCGGTTGCAACCGGCCTCGCCTGCGGCAATGCCGTGCACGCGACCTTTGGCCTCGTCGGCATCACGGTGCTGATCGCGAGCACACCCTGGGCCTATGACGTGCTGCGCTGGGCGGGGGCCGCCTTCCTGATCTGGATCGGCGCCAAGGCCCTGTTCTCGCGTCACTCGCCGATCGTGGCCGCGGGCATGGCAGCCGGGACCGCGGTCGAGCCGCGCAGCTACCGCGCCTCGATGATGGCCGGGCTCGCCACCAATCTGCTCAACCCCAAGGTCTCGATCTTCTTTCTGGCGCTGTTCACCCAGATCATCGATCCGGCAACGCCCGAGCCGGTGAAGATCCTCTATGGCGCGACCATGGTTGCGGTGGAACTTCTGTGGTTCGGCAGCGTCGCCTGCTTCATCGGCAGCCCCGGCATCCGCCGCCGCCTGCTCAGGGTCGGCCCCTGGATCGACCGCCTGACGGGCGGAGCACTGATGGCGCTGGGGCTGCGGCTGGCGATCATCCGCGGGATCTGATCGGCAGACGGTCCAGACAGATGCCGCCATAATAAGTTGCGTACTTCATGGCGCCATCGAAGATCTTGAAGCCCATCCTGGCGATGGGATGCACGATCCGCTCCCACCCCCGAAGCCCTCGCTTCTTAACGAAACGCGCGTCTTCGATCGTGGAGGCGACGTCGTCATCGGGAATGGCTGGTGACGGCACAATGCATCGTACACGCAGACGATGCAGCCATACCTGGCCGTAGAGAATGTCGACGGGCGTCCAGAGCGTGCGGCCACATGCAGCAAGAACTCCGGCGGCCCTGGCCGTGACCACATAGCCGCAGGCAGTCCCCGGCGTTCCGAAGAAGCGGCAGAGCGTCAGGCCGTTGCCGAGATCGGCAACCACCTTCCGACGCTTGATGTTTTTGGGCTTGCCGAGAAAGCGCACGAAATCCCAGCCCCGATCACCCTGCACCGGCCCGCAGCCAGAGAGAATCTCCAGCACCTGCGGCAGGTGATCTGCGAGAATGGCGTCATCCTCAAGCACCATGGCGCACTCCAGTCCGCGTGCCGCAATCTCGGCACAGACTGCGAAATGAGACTGGGCACATCCGATCTCACCGTCCGTCAGATCCTTGCCGTAGAGGAGTCGGCGTAATCTACCGGCATATCGGCGCTCCGAGGGGGGGAGCTTCCGACCATCAATACCCCAGAAGATCTCCGCCGTCAGGCCCAGCTCGGCCAGCCTGTCCAGAATACGGCGCCGACGGTCGACGGATGTCTGCAGACTGATGACGAAAATATGCATGCGCCCCCACGGCTCGACGACAGGCCAAGTCACCCTTGTGCCAGGTTCTATACCTGGCGGACTTCCGCAGTCATGGAAAATATCATTGCACCAGCCCGGCCAGCATGCCCGACCGGATCAGTTGGTCAATGCCATAGGTGACGGCAATGGCGACCAGGCTGGTGGCGCCTGCCTTGATCCACATGCGCGGATTGCGCGGTGCGCCCGATGCCTCGGCGTGTTCGTCCTTCCGGTCGTGGCGCACGCCGATCGGCAGGACCATGAAGAACAACAGCCACCAGACGATGACATAGACCAGGGCGGCGGTGAACCAGCTCTGCATCGGGCGAGGGCTCCCGTATGTGCAAGGACTATCATGCACGACGCCCGCCGGGCGCATCGGACCGGCGGGCGTCGCACAAAACCCGGATCTGACCGGACGACCGCTCAGACCTGCTCCAGCTCGACCAGCGTGCCGTTGGTGTCCTTGGGGTGCAGGAACAGGATCGGCTTGTCATGGGCGCCGATCTTCGGCTCGCCGTCGCCCAGAACCCGCATGCCGTCGGCCTTCAGCTTGTCGCGCGCGGCATAGATGTCCTCGACCTCGTAGCACACATGGTGCACGCCGCCGGACGGGTTGCGCTCCAGGAACTTGGCCACCGGGCTGTCCTCGCCCAGCGGATGCAGCAGTTCGATCGCGGTGTTGTCGAGACGCACGAAGACGGTGGTCACGCCATGGGCCGGCTGATCCTTGGCGGCCGAAACGGTGGCGCCGAAAGTGTTCCGGTACAGGTTCGCCGCCGCCTCGATATCGGGGACGACGATGGCCACGTGGTTGAGGCGTCCGATCATCGGCTCTGTGTCTCCTCACGATGGGGCCGGAACCGCTTGCCGGCACCCGTTCTTGCTATTGATTGCACCCGGTATTCGCCCGCCCCCGGCTGCGGATATCGAGGGGGCGGACGGAAGGCCGTTGTTGCGTTGCGTCCTGTCCGGCCGCAACGCAACATAATGACCTAGATTCGCACGACATGCACGTCGATCAAGGGCTTCTTGCCACGACGGGTCCTGAGCCGGCGACGCAGGGCCAGTCGGGCGACCTCGTGGATGCGCTCGTCCTTCAGCACCTCGTCGTCATCCAGCCCGTCGATCGCCTCGGCCAGATCCTCGACCAGATCGGCGGCCAGGCTGTCCTCGTCGTCATCGGGGTCGGAGACACCCGGCAGCGCCACCCGCGGATCCGCCTTCAACTCGCCATACTGGTCGACGACCACGGTGGCGAAGGCGGCCCCTTCGTAGAGCATGCGCTTGCGGGCGCGGATCACCTCGCCATCGGCGGGCAACACCTCGGTGCCGTCGGCGATCAGATAGCCGCTGGCGATCTTCGCGATCCGCCCCGGCGTCCCCGGTGCCAGGCGAACCAGCGCGCCGTTTTCCACCGTCACCGCCTCGGGCACCTGCAGGCTGCGGGCCAGCGCGACATGCTCGATCAGATGGCGGGGTTCGCCATGCACCGGTACGGCGATGCGCGGCTTCACCCAGCGATACATCCGGGCCAGCTCGTCGCGGCCGCCATGGCCCGAGACATGGATGTCGGCGTCACGCTCTGTGATCACCTCGGCGCCCTGACGGGCCAGCTGGTTCAGCAGCCGGCCGATCTTGCGCTCATTGCCGGGGATCTGGCGCGAGGACAGCAGAACGGTGTCGCCCTCGCGCAGATCCGCCGCCGGATGCTCGCCCCGGGCGATGCGGGCAAGCGCCGCATTGGGTTCCCCCTGGCAACCCGTCACCAGATAGAGCAGACGCTCGGCCGGCAGCCGGTCGGCCTCGCGATCGCTGGCAAGAAGATCGGCGATGTCCAGATAGCCGGTCTCGGTCGCCGCCCGGATCATCCGGTCGAGGCCGCGGCCCAGAACCACCACCTTGCGCCCGGCATCCGCCGCGGCCTTCACCACCGTCTCGACCCGGGCGATGTTGGACGCGAAGGTGGCCACGAAGACCTGCCCCTTGCGGCCCTTGACCAGATCACCCAGCCTGGCGCGCACATCGGCTTCCGACCCCGCATCCGCTTCGCGGAATACATTGGTCGAATCGCAGACCATGGCGAGGACGCCTTCCTCGCCAATCTCGCGCAGCCGGTCTTCGTCGGTCACGTCGCCGACCAGCGGTTCGGGATCGATCTTCCAGTCGCCGGTATGCATCACCGTGCCGAAGGGCGTGCGGATCGCGATCGCATTCGGCTCGGGGATCGAATGGGTCAGCGACACGAATTCCATGTCGAACGGCCCCAGTTGCAGGCGGCCGCCGAGCGGAATTTCGGTGATGTCGAGTTCGCGCTCCGAAACGCCGGATTCCTTCAGCTTCGCGCGCACCACGGCGGCGGCAAAAGGCGTGGCGTAGATCGGCAGCCGCAGCCGCCGCCAGAGATAGGGAACCGCGCCCAGATGGTCCTCGTGGGCGTGGGTCAGCACGATTGCCGCGATCGCGTCGCGCCGGGCTTCGAGGAATGCGATGTCGGGCAGGACGACATCGACGCCGGGCAGCCGGTCATCGGCAAAGCCCAGGCCGAAATCGACCACGACCCAGCTGCCGCGGCAGCCATAGAGATTGAGATTCATCCCGATCTCATTGGCCCCGCCCAGCGGCAGAAACAGCAATTCCTCGCCCGGCTCGATCCTCACGGTCGGGGGTAGCGCGTCATCCTTCTGTCGTGTCATGCCTTCTCGGAAATGTTGAGCCGGTGGATTTCCAGCAGGCCGACCAGGGTGATATCCGGGTCGGCATGCTGGATCGCATCGGTCGCGTTGAAGAAGATGGGGGCGAGTCCGCCGGTGGCGATCACCGTCATCGGCTTGCCGTATTCATCGACGATCCGACGTACCAGACCTTCGATCAGCCCGACATACCCCCAGAAGACGCCGGCCTGCATTGCCGGCACGGTATCCTTGCCGATGACCTTCTCCGTGCGTTCCACGGCGATCCTCGGCAGTTTCGCGGCGGCGCGGTGCAGCGCCTCCAGTGACAGGTTGATGCCCGGTGCGATCACGCCACCCTGATAGGAGCCGTCGGCGCCGACCACATCGAAGGTGGTCGCGGTGCCGAAGTCGATCACGATCAGGTCCCCGCCATAGATCTTGTGGGCGGCGATGGCGTTCACCAGGCGGTCGGCGCCCACTTCGCGCGGGCGGTCCATATCGATCCGAAGCCCGAGATTGACCTCGGGGTCGCCGATCATCATCGGCTCGGAGCGAAAATACTTCAGGCACAGCTGCCGAAGCGAAAACTTGGTCTGCGGCACCACCGACGAGATGATCACCGCATGGACGTCGTCGACGGTCAGCCCCTCGAGCGCGAACAGCTGCAGCAGCCAGACGGCGTATTCATCCGCCGTGCGCCGGCCGTCGGTGCTCGCCCGCCATTGCCCGCGCCAGCCATCGCCGTCATGAACCGCAAACACCGTATTGGTGTTGCCGACATCGATGGTGAGCAGCATGGGCGTGTTCCTTCCCGTCTCATCTCGTTCATGCGCCGCCCGTTACCGGCGGTTTCGCAAACACCACCTCGCCGGCCGCCAGCCGGCGGACACTGCCATCCGGCTGTGCGAGCAGCAGCGATCCGTCGTCATCGATGCCGTCGAACCGACCGGTCACCGGCGTTGTGCCATAGCGCACGGTCGCGGTCTGTCCGATGCCATAGGCTGCCGCCAGCCAGTCTTCCCGAATGGCCGCCAGCCCGCCCCGCATCCAGGCCGAACGGCGGTTGAGGAAGGCAGGGCCGAACGCCTCGACCAGATCCCGAACCATGAGATGGTGTGCGCCGGGCTGTTCCGCCAGCACGATCGGCGGAAACACCCCGTCGGTCGGCCCCGGATGCACCCGGACATTGGCGCCGATCCCTGCGATCACATAGAGACCGCGGGCATCCTCGCCACTCTCCAGCAGCGTCCCGCTCAGCTTGCCGACGCCCCCCTCGCCCGCCAGCAGCAGGTCGTTGGGCCATTTCACCGCCGGACGGACGGTAGCGCCCGCCGGCAGGATCGCCCGAACCGCATCGGCCATCGCCAGGCCCGAGACGAGAGAAAGCTGCGCCGCAAGTCCGATCGGGACCTGCGGGCGCAGCAGAAGGCTCATATACAGATTGCCGACCGGCGACAGCCATTGGCGGCCCTGGCGACCACGCCCCGAGGTCTGGCGGGACGCGATGACCAGGGTGCCGTCGGGTGCACCGGCCTCGGCCAGGCGGCGCGCTTCGAGGTTGGTGCTTTCCACCTCCTCCAGCGCCACCACCGTAAAGGCCGGCGGCAGCTCCGGCGCGCCGTCCGCGGCCGCGGTCACGGCATCAGCGCCGCAGCGGCCTGCCCGGCATAGTCGAGCAGCAGGCCCGGCCAGATGAAGTACAGCATCGTGAAGGCGAAGCTGACCCCCAGCGTCACGGTCAGGCCCGGGCTGACGCCACGGTCCAACGCCTCGGCCGGCTCGTCGAAATACATCACCTTGACGACGCGCAGATAGTAGAAGGCGCTGACCACGCTCGACGCCACGCCGACCACCGCCAGAACGATGAACCCGGCATCGACCGCAGCGCGGAAGACGAACAGCTTACCGATGAAGCCCGCCAGCGGCGGAATACCTGCCAGCGAGAACATCATCGCCCCCATCACGAAGGCGAGCACGGGCCGGGAACGCGACAGGCCGGCGAGATCCGAGATCTCTTCGACCATCCGGCCCTGACGGCGCATGACCAGCACGATCGAGAAGGTGCCGAGCGTCATGAACAGGTAGATCGCCATATAGGCCGCGACGCCGCGGAAGCCGTCCGCCGTGCCGGCGGTGAGGCCGACCAGGGCATAGCCGACATGGCCGATCGAGCTGTAGGCGAGCAGGCGCTTGACGTTGGTCTGGCCGATGGCGGCGAAGGCCGCCAGAACCATCGAGGCCACCGAGATGAACCAGGTGATCTGCTGCCAGCTGTGGACGAGGCCACCGAAGGGCTCGGCCAGCACACGGATGAGCAGGCCCATTGCCGCGATCTTGGGCGCCATGGCGAAGAAGGCCGACACGCTGGTCGGCGCGCCTTCATAGACGTCGGGCGTCCACATGTGGAACGGCACCGCCGAGATCTTGAAGGCCAGGCCGACCAGGATGAAGACCAGACCGACCAGAACGCCGAGCGAGGGCTGGCCCTGCAGGCTCTGCGCGAGCGCCTCGAAGCTGGTCGAGCCGGCGAAGCCATAGACCAGGCTGCACCCGTAGAGCAGCATGCCCGAGGACAGCGCGCCCAGGACGAAGTACTTCAGACCCGCCTCGGTCGACCGCACGCTGTCGCGCTTGAAGGCGGCGAGCACGTAGAGCGACAGGCTCTGCAGCTCCAGGCCCATATAGAGCGCGATCAGGTCGTTCGACGAGATCATCATCATCATGCCGACCGTGGCGAGCACGATCAGCAGCGGATATTCGAAGCGCACCACGCCTTCGCGGGCGAGGTAGTCGCGGGCCATGACGAGAGAGAACATCGACGCGATCAGCACCAGCACCTTCATGAAGGCGCCGAAGCTGTCGGTCACGAACATGCCGTTGAAGGTCACGACCCGCCCCTCGGGGCCGGTCACGATCAGAACGGCGGCGATGGCGAAGCCGATGCCGGCCAGCCAGGACAGCAGGCCGGTGGCCTTGTCCTTACCCGCAAAGACGCCGACGACGACAAGGGCAAGGGCCAGCGCTGCGAGCCAGAGCTCGGGCAGCGCCGGGGCGAGATCGGGAAGAGGATAGGACGTCATCTTGTGCCTCGATGCCTCTCGTCAGCGCTGCGCGAGCTGGTTCACGGTGTCGAGCACCATGGCGGCCTTCTCGACCTGAACCTGGGTCAGCAGGTTGGCGACCGAGGCGCGGATCGGCTCGAGGAAGGTCTCGGGATAGATGCCCATCCAGAGGGTGAGCACCACCAGCGGCGCGAAGGCCAGGACCTCACGACGGTTCATGTCGAGGATGCCCTTCAGATCCTCGCGGACCAGCTCGCCGAACACCACCCGACGGTAGAGCCACAGCATGTAGCAGGCGCCCAGGATCACGCCGGTGGCGGCGATGAAGGCAACCCAGGTATTGGCCTGGAAGGCGCCGACCAGCACCAGGAACTCACCCACGAAGCCCGAGGTGCCGGGCAGGCCGATCGAGGCCATGGTGAAGAACAGGAAGATCAGCGCGTAGCCGGGCATCCGGTTCACCAGGCCGCCATAGCGGTCGATGTCGCGGGTGTGCATGCGGTCGTAGACGACGCCCACGCAGAGAAACAGCGCACCGGACACAAGCCCGTGGCTGAGCATCTGAATGATCGAGCCTTCGATGCCCTGGGTGTTGAAGGTGTAGATGCCGATGGTCACGAAGCCCATATGGGCGACCGAGCTGTAGGCGATCAGCTTCTTCATGTCGCCCTGCACCAGGGCCACGAGCGAGGTGTAGACCACCGCCACCATCGACAGGCCGAAGATCAGCGGCGCGAAGTACTGGCTCGCATCCGGCAGCATCGGCAAGCTGAAGCGCAGGAAGCCGTAGCCGCCGACCTTCAGCAGGATGCCCGCCAGCAGAACCGAACCGGCCGTCGGCGCCTCGACATGGGCGTCGGGCAGCCAGGTGTGCACCGGCCACATCGGCATCTTCACCGCGAACGAGGCGAACATCGCCAGCCACAGGAAGATCTGCGCCTCGCGGCCGAAGGGGGTGGCCATCAGGGTCGGGATGTCGGTGGTGCCGGCCTGGAAGTACATGTAGAGCAGCGCCACCAGCATCAGCACCGAACCGAGCATGGTGTAGAGGAAGAACTTGAAGGACGCGTAGATCCGCCGCTTGCCGCCCCAGATGCCGATGATCAGGAACAGCGGGATCAGCATCGCCTCGAAGAAGAAGTAGAAGAGGACGAAGTCGAGCGCCACGAAGGAGCCGATGATCAGCGTTTCCATGGCCAGGAACGCGATCATGTATTCCTTCACCCGCTTGGTGATCGATTCCCAGCTCGCCAGCACGCAGATCGGGATCAGCAGGGTGGTGAGCAGGACGAACCAGAGCGAGATGCCGTCGATGCCGAGATGGTAGTCGATCCCGTAGCCCGGGAACCACTCCGCCTTCTCGACGAACTGGAAGGCAGCGGTCGAGCTGTCGAAGCCCGTCCACAGCAGCAGGGAGATCAGGAAGGTGATGACGCTCGTCCACAGCGCGACGCTGCGGGCGTTGCGGGCCACGGTCGCCTCGTCACCACGGATCAGCAGGATGAACCCCGCGCCGATCAGCGGCAGGAAGACGACCGTTGAGAGAAGCGGCCAATCCGTCATCACCAGCCGGCCTCCAGACCGAAGAAGAAGTAGGACACGATCAGCGCGAGACCGATGAGCATGGCAAAGGCGTAGTGGTAGACGTAGCCGGACTGCATGCGGCCGGCACGCCGTGCCAGATCGACCGACACCGCGGCGATGCCGTCGGGGCCGAGGCCGTCGATGATCTTGCGATCACCGGCCTGCCAGAGCACACGACCGATCCAGAGCGACGGACGCACGAAGATCGCATCGTAGAGCTCGTCGAAATACCACTTGTTGAGCAGGAACTTGTGCAGACCCGAGAAGTCGCGGGCGATCTTGCCCGGCAGGTCGGGCCGGCGGATGTAGAGGAACCAGGCCAGCGCAATGCCGCCCACGCTCATCACCAGCGGCAGCAGCTTCACCCAGCCGGGCACATGATGCGCCTCTTCCAGGATGTTGTGCTCACCCAGCATGGTGATGGCGCCGTTCCAGAAGTGCAGCTCCGGATCCACCATCGGCAGGCCGATATAGCCGGCGACGATCGCGCCCACCGCCAGCGGGAACAACGGCGCGGTCATGACCAGCGGGCTCTCATGGACATGATCCATGGTGTGCTTGTCGGCACGCGGCTTGCCATGGAAGGTCATGAACAGCAGGCGCCAGCTGTAGAAGGCAGTCATGAACGCCGCGGCGATGCCGAGCCAGAAGGCATAGGCGCCGACGCCGGTATGGGCTGCATAGGCGGTTTCGAGGATCATGTCCTTCGAGAAGAAGCCGGCGAAGGGCGGCAGACCGGCAAGCGCCAGAGAGCCGATCCACATGAAGGTGTAGGTGACCGGGATGAGCTTCCAGATGCCGCCCATCTTGCGCATGTCCTGTTCATCGGACATCGCGTGGATGACCGAGCCGGCCCCCAGGAAGAGCAGCGCCTTGAAGAAGGCATGGGTCATCAGGTGGAAGATCGCCGCCGGATAGGCACCGACACCCGCCGCGAAGAACATGTAGCCGAGCTGCGAGCAGGTCGAATAGGCGATGACCCGCTTGATGTCGGTCTGGGTGAGGCCGACGGTCGCCGCGAAGAAGGCGGTCGAGGCGCCGATCACCGTGATCATGTCGCTGGTGAAGCTGGTGAGTTCGAAGACCGGCGACAGGCGCGCGACCATGAACACGCCCGCGGTCACCATGGTGGCGGCATGGATGAGGGCCGAGACCGGGGTCGGGCCTTCCATCGCATCCGGCAGCCAGGTGTGCAGGCCGAGCTGCGCCGACTTGCCCATCGCGCCGATGAACAGCAGCACCGCGATGACTTCGATCGTCGGCAGGGTCATGCCGAGGAAGTCGATATTGGTGCCGGCCACCGTGCCGAGATCGGCGAAGATCGCATCGAAGCCGACCGAGCCGGTCACAAAGAACAGCGCGAAGATGCCCAGCGAGAAGCCGAAGTCGCCGACGCGGTTGACCACGAAGGCCTTCATCGCCGCCTTGTTCGCCGAGGGCCGCTTGTACCAGAAGCCGATCAGCAGATACGAGGCCAGACCGACGCCTTCCCAGCCGAAGAACATCTGGACCAGGTTGTCGGCGGTCACCAGCGTCAGCATCGCAAAGGTGAACAGCGACAGATAGGCCATGAAGCGCGGCTTGTGGGGGTCATGGCTCATATACCCGATCGAGTAGATATGAACCATGAACGAGACGCCGTTGACCACGATCAGCATGACGGCGGTCAGCGAGTCGATCCGGAGCGCCCAGGAGAAGGCGAGTTCGCCCGACCGGATCCAGGTGAAGAGGTTGACGGTGGTCGCGTTGCCGCCCACGGCGACATCGAAGAAGGCGACGACGGAGAGCAGCGCGGCCAGGCCGACGGCGCCGGTGGTCACGAGCTGCGACCCCCGATCGCCGATCACACGGCCGAAGAAGCCGGCGACGATCGCCGCCGCGAGCGGAAGCAGGATCAGTGCGACGTACATCGCGGCCTCAGCCCTTCATCAGGTTGATGTCCTCGACCTCGATCGAGCCGCGGTTACGGAAGTAGACCACGAGCACGGCGAGGCCGATCGCTGCTTCGGCCGCAGCGACGGTAAGGACGAACATCGCGAAAACCTGCCCCACCAGATCCTGGAGCTGGGTCGAGAAAGCGACGAAGTTGATGTTGACCGCAAGCAGCATCAGTTCGATCGACATCAGGATCGTGATGACGTTCTTGCGGTTCAGGAAGATCCCGAAGATCCCGAGGGTGAACAGGATCGCGGCCAGGACCAGATAATGCTCGACGCCGATGCTCATCAGATGCCCTTACCCGTTGGGACCTTCTTGATCTCGACCGACTCCTCGATCGTCCGCGCACTCTGCTTGGCAGGGTCCTGACGGACGACGCCGGGACGGGTGCGCAGGGTCAGGACGATCGCACCGATCATCGCGACCAGCAGCACGAGGCCGGCAGCCTGGAAGAGATAGACGTACTTGGTGTAGACGAGCTGCCCCAGCGCCTCGACGTTCGAGACGCCCTCGGGCACGCCGACCGGTGCGGCAAAGAGCGGCTGGGCCGTATCGGACAGGCCGTAGCTGCCGCCGATGAGCACCAGTTCCGCCGCCAGCACCAGCCCGATCAGCGCACCGACCGGCAGATATCGCTGAAAGCCTTCGCGGAGCTGGACGAAGTTGATGTCCAGCATCATCACCACGAAGAGGAAGAGCACCGCCACGGCGCCGACATAGACGACGACCAGGATCATCGCCAGGAATTCGGCACCCAGCAGCACGAACAGGCCGGCCGAGTTGAAGAAGGCCAGAATGAGGAACAACACCGAGTGAACCGGGTTTCGGGCGGTGATCACCATCACGCCCGATGCCACCGTCACCGCGGCGAAGAGGTAGAAGGCCAGCGCCTGAAGAACCATTCTCCGCCCTCGTCCGATCTCGTTTCTTGTCGCATGGCACCCGCTGCGGCGGCGGGTCCCTTCAAACCGTCCGCCGGCCCCTCATCGGGGCCGGCGATCTCTTACCGTCAACGGTAGGGGGCAACGTCGGCCAGGTTGGCCGCGATCTCCCGTTCCCACCGGTCGCCATTCGCGAGGAGCCTGGCCTTGTCGTAGAACAGTTCCTCGCGCGTCTCGGTCGCGAACTCGAAGTTCGGACCTTCGACGATCGCATCCACCGGGCACGCCTCCTGGCAGAAGCCGCAATAGATGCACTTGGTCATGTCGATGTCGTAGCGGGTCGTGCGCCGGCTGCCGTCGGCACGGGGTTCCGCCTCGATCGTGATCGCCAGAGCCGGGCAGATCGCCTCGCACAGCTTGCACGCGATGCAGCGCTCTTCGCCGTTGGGATACCGGCGCAGCGCATGTTCGCCGCGGAAGCGGGGGCTGATCGGGCCCTTCTCATAGGGGTAGTTCAGCGTCACCTTCGGCTTGAAGAAGTAGCGCAACGTCAGCGCCATGCCCTTCACGATCTCGGTGAGCAGGAATGCGCGTGCGGTCTGGCCGATGGATGCCATCTCAACCTCTCCTCCCCCGTCCGGGACGGTCCGGCATGGGCCGGCCCGGATGGCGGGCTTACCTTACTCCGGGAAGCGCGCTTGGCAAGCACGCGTCCCCGCATTCTGGGTCCCCTGCCCGGCTTTTGCCCGGGCAGGCTGCCTGACGGGAGCTTACTGCCCGGGCAGCCAGCCGAAACCGACCAGCACACCGGCAGTGAGCACCACCCACAGCAGCGAGAACGGCAGGAAGACCTTCCAGCCCAGACGCATCAGCTGGTCATAGCGGTAGCGCGGGAACGTGCCACGGATCCAGATGAAGGTGAACAGCAGCAGGAAGATCTTGATCAGGAACCACACCACGCCCGGAATCCAGTTCAGCGGCGCGATGTCGAACGGGGGCAGCCAGCCGCCGAGGAACAGGATGGTGGTCATCCCGCTCATCAGGATCATGTTGGCATACTCGCCCAGGAAGAAGAGCGCGAAGGGCATCGAGGAATACTCGACGTTATAGCCCGACACGAGCTCCGCTTCCGCCTCCGGAAGGTCGAAGGGCAGACGGTTGGTTTCGGCCAGCGCCGAGATGAAGAAGACCACGAACATCGGGAAGAGCGGGATGGCGAACCACACCGTCTCCTGCGCCCGCACGATCTCCGACAGGTTCAGCGACCCGACGCACAGCAGCACCGTGATAATCACGAGGCCGATCGAGACCTCGTAAGACACCATCTGTGCCGCCGAGCGCAGCGCGCCGAGGAAGGCGTAGCGCGAGTTCGACGCCCAGCCTGCGACGATGATGCCGTAGACGCCGAGCGACGAGATCGCGAACAGGTAGAGCACGCCGACATTGATGTCGGAGAGCACCCAGCCGTCGTCGAAGGGGATCACCGCCCAGGCGACAAGGCTGAGGATCAGGGTCAGCATCGGCGCGAACAGGAACAGGAACCGGTTCGAGCGCGAGGGGATGATGGTTTCCTTGGTCAGCAGCTTCAGCGCGTCGGCGAAAGGCTGAAGCATGCCGAAGGGGCCGACCACGTTCGGACCGCGGCGCATCTGGATGTAGCCGATCACCCGGCGTTCCATCAGCGTCAGATAGGCGACCGCGATCAGCAGCGGCAGCACGATGGCCAGGATCTGGGCGACGATGATCACCCCGGGCCAGACATATCCGGAAAAGAACTCAGCCATTGGTGCCGGTCGCCTTGTCCTGCTGGAGCGGGTTGCCCGCATAGATCGCGGTGCAGGTCGCCATGGTCTTCGACGCGCGCGAGATCGGGTCGGTCATGTAGTAGTTGGTGACCGGGGACGAGAGCGGCGCCTTGTCCGGTGCGCCGGTCTGACCGAAGGCACCGCCCAGACCCGCCGGCTCGATCCGGTCGATCTTCGCCAGACGGGGCGCGATCGCCGCCATCCGGGCGCGCACGCCCGAGAGGTCGTCGTAAGGCAGCGCCTTGCCCAGCACGCCTGAGAGCGCCCGGAGGATCTTCCAGTCCTCGCGCGCCTCACCCACCGGGAACACCGCGAGATGCGCGCGCTGCGGGCGGCCCTCAAGGTTCACATAGGTGGCGTTCTTCTCGGTATAGGCGGCACCCGGCAGCACCACATCGGCGCGATGGGCGCCGGCGTCGCCGTGATGGCCCTGATAGATCACGAAGGCATCGCCCAGCGCATCGGTCTGGATCTCGTCGGCGCCCAGCAGGAACACCGTGTCGATCTCGCCCCGGCCGGCAGCCGCCACGATCTCGCGGGTCGAGAGGCCACCCTCGCCCGGCACCAGACCCAGCTCCATGCCGCCGACGCGGGCAGCCGCGGTCTGCAGGACGTTGAAGCCGTTCCAGCCGTCGCGAACCATGCCGCAGCGCTCGGCAACCTTGCGGGCGGCACCCAGGATGCGGGCACCGTCGGCGCGGGTCAGCGCGCCCATGCCGACCACGATCATCGGCCGCTCGGCATTGCGCAGCACTTCGGCCAGCGGATCGGCGCCAGAGGCAATCGCCTCCAGCCGGGTCGCGTCAGCGCCCAGATCCTCGACCGGCCAGGTAAGCTCCAGCTTCGGCCCGATCGACCAGCCGCGGAACCCGCCCTTGCGCCAGCGCTTGCGGAAGCGGGCGTTGACCAGCGGCGCCTCGCGGCGCGGATCGGTGCCGACCAGCAGCACCGCATCCGCCTGCTCGATGCCGGCGATGGTGCTGTTGAACAGCCAGGTGGAGCGCTGGGTCGGATCCAGCGCCGCGCCGTCCTGGCGGCAGTCGACATGAACCGTGCCGATCACGTCGCGCATCAGATCGCGGAAGGCGGTCATCGATTCGCAATCGACCAGATCGCCGACCAGGCCCGCCACCTTCTTCGGATCCCGGCCCGCCAGACGGGCCCGGATCGCCTCGAAGGCCTCGTCCCAACCGGCGGGGCGCAGGCGGCCGTTCTCGCGGATATAGGGGCGGTCCAGGCGCTGGCGCTTCAGCCCGTCATAGGCGAAGCGGCTCTTGTCGCCCAGCCACTCTTCGTTCACATCCTCGTGCAGGCGCGGCAGGATGCGCAGCACCTCGCGACCGCGGACATCGACGCGGATATTGGCGCCGACCGCATCGAGCACGTCGATCGATTCGGTCTTCTTCAACTCCCAGGGGCGGGCATTGAAGGCATAGGGCTTGGAGGTCAGCGCGCCCACCGGGCAAAGGTCGATCATGTTGCCCGACAGCTCGGAGCTCAGGGCCTTCTCGACATAGGTGCCGATCTCCATGTGCTCGCCGCGGCCGGTCGCGCCCATCTCAGGCACGCCGGCGATTTCCGTGGCGAAGCGCACGCAGCGGGTGCAGTGGATGCAGCGGGTCATCCAGGTCTGGATCAGCGGACCCAGATCCTTGTCCTTCACCGCGCGCTTCTCGTCGTCATAGCGGCTCTGGCCGCGGCCATAGGCCATGGCCTGGTCCTGCAGATCGCACTCGCCGCCCTGGTCGCAGATCGGGCAGTCGAGCGGATGATTGATCAGCAGGAACTCCATCACGCCCTCGCGGGCCTTCTTCACCCGCTCGGTGTTGGTGTGGATCACCATGCCGTCGGCGGCCGGCATGGCGCAGGACGCGATGGGCTTGGGCGCCCGCTCCTGCTCCACCAGACACATACGGCAGTTGCCGGCGATCGACAGACGCTCGTGATAGCAGAAGCGGGGGATCTCGGCGCCGGCCGCTTCGCAGGCCTGAAGCACGGTCGCCCCGGCGGGCACCTCGACTTCGAGGCCGTCGATGGTCAGTTTAGGCATCGGATCCTCCTCAGGCCGCGCGGGCCGCGTCCCGGGCGGCGCTGAGGCGCCGCTCGAGTTCCGGACGGAAGTGACGGATCAGGCCCTGCACCGGCCACGCCGCGGCATCGCCCAGCGCGCAGATGGTGTGGCCTTCGATCTGGTAGGTCACCTGCTCCAGCCGGTCGATCTCGGCGACGGTCGCCTGACCCTTGACCATGCGGTCCATGGTCCGCCAGAGCCAGCCCGTGCCTTCGCGGCACGGCGTGCACTGGCCGCAGCTCTCATGCATGTAGAACTTCGACAGCCGGGCGATGGCGCGCACCACGTCGGTGGACTTGTCCATCACGATCACCGCGGCGGTGCCGAGGCCGGACTTGACCGCACGCAGGCTGTCGAAATCCATCAGCACGTCGTCGCAGATCGACTTGGGCAGCAACGGCACCGAAGAGCCGCCGGGGATAATGGCCAGCAGGTTGTCCCAGCCGCCACGCACGCCACCGGCATGACGTTCGATGAGCTCCTTCAGCGGGATGCCCATCTCTTCTTCGATGTTGCACGGCTTGTTCACGTGGCCGGAGATCGAGAAGATCTTGGTGCCGGTGTTGTTCTCGCGGCCGAGGCCGGCGAACCAGGCGGCACTGCGGCGCAGGATGGTCGGCGCCACCGCGATGCTCTCGACGTTGTTCACCGTGGTCGGGCAGCCGTAAAGGCCGGCCATGGCCGGGAACGGCGGCTTCAGGCGCGGCTGGCCCTTCTTGCCTTCCAGGCTCTCGATCAGCGCGGTTTCTTCGCCGCAGATATAGGCGCCGGCACCCAGATGGATGTAGACGTCGAAGTCATAGCCGGTACCGCAGGCATTCTTGCCGATCAACCCGGCCTCGTAGGCTTCGTCGATCGCGGTCTGCAGCGCCTGGGCCTCGCGGAGGAATTCGCCGCGGATGTAGATATAAGCGGCGACCGCCTTCATCGCAAAACCGGCGATCAGGCAGCCCTCGACCAGCTTGTGCGGGTCGTGGCGCATGATCTCGCGATCCTTGCAGGTGCCGGGTTCGCCTTCGTCGGCGTTCACGACCAGATAGGACGGGCGCGGGTCGTTCTTCGGCATGAAGGACCACTTCACGCCGGTCGGGAAGCCCGCACCGCCACGGCCGCGCAGGCCGCTCGCCTTCATCTCCTGGACGATCCAGTCGGCGCCCTTGGCGATGATGTCCTTGGTCCCATCCCAATCGCCGCGGCGGCGGGCACCGGCCAGACGGAAATCGTCATAGCCGTGGAGATTGGTGAAGATGCGATCCTGATCACGCAGCATCGTTGCCTCCTGCGGTCCCGGGTGCGGCCTGGGTCGCCGACGGCTGCCAGCCCTCGGGCTCCGAGCCCCTGCGGCGGCCGGTCTGCGGACCGGGCTTCGGCGTCTCGCCACGCTTCAGCGCCTCGAGCACCCGCACGGTCAGCTCCGCGTCCAGATCCTCGTAGTAGTCGTCACCGATCTGCATCATCGGCGCATTGGCGCAGGCACCGAGGCACTCCACCTCGGCCAGCGTGAACAGCCCGTCTTCGGTGGTTTCGCCCACCTCAATGCCGAGATGCTTCTTGCACGCGCCCAGCACCTCGTCCGACCCGCGCAGCCAGCACGGCGTCGTGGTGCAGACCTGGACGTGATGCCGGCCGATCGGCTTCAGATTGTACATGGTGTAGAAGGTCGCGACCTCGTACACCCGGATCGGCGGCATGCCGAGAAGATCGGCAATGTAATCCATGGCCACCCGCGGCAGCCAGCCATCGCCCTGGCGCTGGGCCAGATCGAGCAGCGGCATGACCGCGCTCTGCTGGCGGCCTTCAGGGTATTTCGCGATGATCTTCGCGGCTTGGGCGAGATTCTCTTCCGTGAAGGCGAAGCTCGCAGGTTCGACGTTGGTGTCGCTCACTGGTCCCGGTCCCCTCAACGATCGATCTCGCCGAACACGATGTCCATATTCGCCAGGATGGCGACGGCATCGGCCAGCAGATGGCCCTTCGACATGAAATCCATGGCCGCGATATGAGCGAATCCGGGCGCGCGGATCTTGCAGCGATAGGGCTTGTTGGTGCCGTCCGACACCAGATAGACGCCGAACTCGCCCTTCGGCGCCTCGGTGCCCACATAGACCTCGCCGGCCGGCACCTTGAAGCCTTCGGTGTAGAGCTTGAAGTGATGGATCAGCGCTTCCATCGACCGCTTCATGTCGGCGCGGGCCGGCGGCGCCACCTTGCGATCCTCGGTCCGGTACGGGCCGTCGGGCATCTGCTCGATGCACTGGCGCACGATCTTCAGCGACTCGCGCACTTCCTTCATGCGAACATTGTAGCGGTCGTAGACATCGCCGTTGCGACCGACCGGAATGTCGAAGTCCATGCGGTCATAGACGTCATAGGGCTGCGCCTTGCGCAGATCCCAGGGCACGCCCGAGCCGCGCAGCATCGGCCCGGTCAGGCCCCAGTCCAGCGCATCCTCGGCCGAGAGCACACCCACATCCACCGTGCGCTGCTTCCAGATGCGGCTGTGGCTCATCAGGTTTTCGAGGTCGTCGAAGCGCTTCGGGAACTCTTCGGTGAACTTCCAGATCTCGTCCAGAAGCCCGGCCGGCAGCTCCATCGACACGCCGCCGGGGCGGAAGTAGTTCGCGTGCAGGCGGGCGCCGCAGACCTTGTCGTAGAAGCCCATGATGATCTCGCGATCCTCGAAGCCCCACAGCAGCGGCGTGGTGGCGCCAAGGTCCATCGCGAAGGTCGTCATGTTCAGCAGGTGATTGGCGATGCGGGTCAGCTCCGCGAACATGACGCGGATGTACTGGCCGCGCAGCGGCACTTCGATCCCTGCCAGCTTCTCGACCGCGAGCACATAGGCGTGCTCCTGATTCATGATCGAGACATAGTCCAGGCGGTCGAAATACGGCAGCGCCTGAAGATAGGTCTTGTACTCGATGAGCTTCTCGGTGCCGCGGTGCAGCAGGCCGACATGCGGATCGGCGCGGGTCACCACCTCGCCGTCCATCTCGAGCACGAGCCGGAGCACACCATGGGCCGCCGGATGCTGCGGCCCGAAGTTGAGCATCATCGGCTTGATGGAAGTTTCGGTCGCCGACATCACTTCGTCCCCTGCTGCGCCTTCTCGTCCCCGGGCAGGACGTATTTCGCACCGTCCCACGGGCTCAGGAAGTCGAACCGGCGGAATTCCTGGGTCAGCTGCACCGGCTCGTAGACCACGCGCTTCTCGGCCTGGTCATAGCGGACCTCGACATAGCCGGTGAGCGGGAAGTCCTTGCGCAGCGGATGCCCCTCGAAGCCGTAATCGGTGAGGATGCGACGGAGATCCGGGTGATCTGCGAAGAACACGCCGTAGAGATCCCAGGTCTCACGCTCGAACCACAGTGCCGAGTTGAACACCGGCACGGCCGACGGGACCGGGGTGTCTTCCGAGGCAGACACGGTCACACGGATGCGCTGATTGTGCTTGAGGCTGAGCAGGTGATAGACGACGTCGAAGCGTTCCTCACGCTCCGGCCAGTCCACACCGCAGACGTCGATCAGCTGCTTGAACAGGCAGTTGCTGTCGTCGCGCAGGAATGTGAGCGTCCGGATGAGCGAGGTCCGGTAGACCCGGACCGTCAGTTCACCCAATGCGACCTTCCAGCCGTCCACTCCGTCGCCGAGCGCTGATGCGACATACGCGCCCAGCTCCCGGAGTGCGTCTTCGTTGACGTTACTCACGGCATCCGCCTTCTCGTGCCTCGACACAAAACCTTGAGCACCGTCCGGTTTTCCGGTCCGGTGCCCGCCGCCGCTGTTTTCCGGCCGCGAACGCTGAAATCAGCGCTCGAGCGTACCGGTGCGACGAATCTTCTTCTGAAGCTGCAGCACGCCGTAGACCAGCGCCTCAGCCGTGGGCGGGCAGCCCGGCACGTAGATGTCGACCGGAACGATCCGGTCGCAGCCGCGGACCACCGAATAGGAGTAGTGATAGTAGCCGCCGCCATTGGCGCAGCTGCCCATCGAGATGACGTATTTCGGCTCCGGCATCTGGTCATAGACCTTGCGGAGCGCGGGCGCCATCTTGTTGGTCAGCGTGCCGGCGACGATCATCACGTCCGACTGGCGCGGGCTCGGCCGGAACAGGAAGCCGAAGCGGTCCAGATCGTAGCGGGCGGCGGCGGCATGCATCATCTCCACCGCGCAACAGGCCAAGCCGAACGTCATCGGCCAGAGCGAGCCGGTGCGCGCCCAGGTGACGAGTTCGTTCAGGCGTGCGGTGATGAAGCCGTTTTCCTTCAGCTCGTCGGTCGCAGCCGCGACCACGCGCTCGGCATCGGCGCCGGCCAGGGGGCCGTGCCCCATGGCCCCGGCCGAGGCGGTGCGAGGATCGGTCACTCCCATTCCAGCGCCCCCTTCTTCCACTCGTAGATGAAGCCGATGGTCAGCACGCCCAGGAACAGCATCATGGACCAGAAGCCGAACATGCCGATGTCGCCGAGCGACACCGCCCACGGGAACAGGAAGGCGACTTCAAGGTCGAAGATGATGAACAGGATCGCGACCAGATAGAACCGCACGTCGAACTGACCGCGGCTGTCGTCGAACGCGTCGAAGCCGCATTCGTAGGCCGAGAGCTTCTCGGCTTCCGGCCGCTGGGGCGCGATGAAGTAGGAAGCGATCACGATCACCGCGGAGAGACCGGTCGCGATACCGAGGAAGATTAGGATCGGCAGATACTCGGCCAGCAAGGTCTGCATGGGCTAGGCTTCCCTCCTGAGGCGGATGCCGGCCGGTGCGGTCTGACCGTCACGGTCGGAACATCGCCGGCGACGCTGCGGGGCAGACCGGCAGACCGTTCCGGCGGGTGCCATGCTGCATGCGCGAAGAACGCCATACCGCCGGCCACGCCCGATGGTCCGCCACGGGAACCCCCGCGCGGCGGCCTCACTATAGGCGAACGTGCTCGCCAACAAAATCCCCATTTTCAGCCACGAATATGCCCCGGCATCGCAGTGCGGCAAGGCTTGACACGCACGTTGTCACAAGGGCTTCCGGCCAAAAACGAACAGGCCCGCACCGACGAAGATCGGGCGGGCCCACAGAGTGCGCATGAACATGCGCGGGTCTTGATGAGGCGGCCTGACCCGCAGGTCCGACCGTCCGAAGACATTTCTGCATGCGTGAGCACGCGTATCATACAGACGTCCGGAAGCCGTCCTACCGGTTTCCAGAAGATCGCTGGCGGGAGTGACGGGACTTGAACCCGCGGCCTCCGGCGTGACAGGCCGGCGCTCTAACCAACTGAGCTACACCCCCTCAGGCGATGCGCGGTGTTTATCCGGTCCCGCCCCCCTCTGTCAACGCCTTTCCGCAAGGGGGGCCAATTTCATGTCACGGCATGCTCACGCCGGTCGAGAAGCCCGCCTGCCGCATCGGGCCACGCCGCTTCCCCGGCTTCGGCAAAAAGGTACTCGTCCAGCGGTGCGCTGCGCATGTCCCACCAGTAGCGGCTGGCAAAGCCCGACCACTGGGCGGTGATGCGCCCCTCGTCCGTCTTGTACCAGCTGTTGCACCCCGCGGCCCAGACGGTGCGGTCCAGGGCATCCCTGAGCTTGCGATTATAGCCGGCCATGGCCTCGGACCGGACATCCATCACCGGCCGGCGTCTCCCCTCGCCCACCAGCCGTTGCAGGCAGCGCACCACGTAATCGGCCTGCACCTCATGCATGAAGATGATCGAGTTGTGTCCAAGGCTGGTATTGGGGCCGAAGAGCATGAAGAAGTTCGGGAAGCCGGCGACAGTCACCCCCCGATGCGCCTCGGCACCTGCAGACCATGCGTCGTGGATGTCGATTCCGCCCCGGCCGGAAATGCGCATCGGCATCAGGAATTCCGTGGTCCGGAAGCCGGTGGCCCAGATCAGGACGTCGAGCGCATGACGCTCGCCCTCCGCGGTCTCCACGGCTTCCGGCGTGATCCGGGCGATGCGGCGGGCGACGACGTCGATATTCGGCCGCACCAGGGTGTCATACCAGTCGTTGGACAGCACGATCCGCTTGCAGCCCGCGGGATAATCCGGCGTCAGGCACCGGCGCAGCACCGGATCGGCCACCTTGTCGGCCAGCGTCGCCAGAGCCTGACGTTCGAACCTGCGGCGTGCGAATCCGTTGCGACCGAAAACGAGAAAGTTCTTCTCCAGCGACAGAAAGATGCCGAGGCGATGGAGCCGCAAGGCGGCCGGACGTCGGCGAAACCGTGCAATTTCAGCCGCCGTATAAGCGCGGTCCGGCTTGGGCGCGATCCAGGCGGGGCTGCGCTGAAATACGGTCAGATGCCCGGCGACCGGCGCGATCTCGGGCACCAGCTGCACGGCACTGGAGCCATTGCCGACCACGCCGACACGCCGCCCCTTGAGATCGACCTTGCCCGGCCAGCAGGCCGAGTGGAATTGCAGCCCGGCAAAGCTGTCGCGACCCGGAATATCGGGCACGGCCGGGCGGTCCAGCTGGCCCACCGCCGAGATGAGCACCTCCGCCTCCATCCGGCCGCCGCCGACCAGATCGATGGTCCAGAGACCACGCTGATCGTCGAAGGCAGCGGCTTCGACCGCCGTTCCGAAACGGATCAGCGGCCGCAGACCGAAGCGATCGGCCGTCTCTTCCATATAGGCCAGAATCTCGGGCTGGCGCGCATAGGTGCGGCTCCAGTCCGGTTTCAGGGCAAAGGAGAAGGAATAGAGGTGGGAGGGCACATCACAGCCGGCCCCCGGATAGGTGTTCTGGCGCCAGGTGCCGCCCAGCGCCTCCCCCTTCTCGAGGATCGTGACGGCCTGAAAACCCGCCTGTCGCAGGCGGATGGCCATGCACAATCCGCCGAAGCCCGCACCGACAATGACGACGCGCAGGCTGCGCGTCCGCGACGTTACCGTCCGGTCGTTCATATCCGCTCTCCCCGTCAGCGGCAGAAGCGGCCGGCCCGGCGATCATGATCCGCCGCCGTGTATGATCGGGCCGCTCTTCACCCACTATATGAAATTCAGGATGCGGATTAAACGTTTTAGTTGATGAACCACGTGTAGATTTGCCGGAAGCTTGCGCGTCCGGCGGATATTGGTGGGCGATGAGGGGCTCGAACCCCCGACCTTCTCGGTGTAAGCGAGACGCTCTGACCAACTGAGCTAATCGCCCGGCATACGGCGCCGCAGATATGCCACCAGTGAACGACGGCCGTCCGCCCCTTCAGGTGGAGCGAACGGCCGCGTCTGATGATCTGCGGTGCCACGAACCGCATCGCGGCGCCAGAGGGTCGATCCGATCCTGCGGACCTTGTGGCGCCGCCGGCGTCCGGCGTCGCGAGGGACAGCGCCGTACGCGCAGAAATTCGATGAGGTGCCAGCCTTGCATACGGCCTGGGCCTGCCATGGCCCTGAACGGCGCATCTATATGTTTTTGGGCAGCCATGGCCGCCGGGTGGTCCCTGGAACGGTCCGGGCAGGATCAGCCGTTCACGGCGTCCTTCAGCCCCTTGCCGGCACGGAACTTCGGCTGCTTCGAAGCCGGAATGGTGATCGCTTCACCGGTCCGCGGGTTGCGGCCTTCGCTGGCGGCGCGGGTCGCGACATTGAACGTGCCGAAGCCGACCAGGCGCACCTCGTCATCCGCAGCCAGCGCCGCAGTGATGGCATCGAACACGCCGTCGACGGCCCGGGCCGCGTCGGTCTTGGACAGCCCGGTGCTGTCGGCCACGCGCGCAACGAGATCGTTCTTGTTCACTTCTGAGGCTCCCCTTCTTGGAGTGGCGGTTCGAAAATCACACCTCGGTGATACGTCGACCAGGGGGGAGTGTAAATCCCCCGGCAGAAGCGCGTCAATCGGCCAGCCCGTCGAAAACCGCACAAATCCGCCAAAAAACAGCCCTCGCACCGCTATCGGCGCGAGGGCTGCCCATTCTTTTCAACCGAAAGTACACGCTCTGTCCGGCAGGTGCTTAGTGCGCCCGCGCACCCGGCGCTTCGCCCTGATCCGAGGCCTCGTCGCGGCTGCTGTCGGCCGCCTTGTCGTCGGTCCGCTCCGGCCACTCGATCGGCGTCAGGGGCTTCAGAAGGGCATGGGCCAGAACATCATCGACATGCGAGACCGGGATGATGGTCAGCCCCTTCTTCACATTGGCCGGGATATCCGCCAGATCCTTCTCGTTGTCCCGCGGGATCAGCACGGTTTTGATGCCGCCATGCAGGGCCGCCAGCAGTTTCTCCTTCAGGCCGCCGATCGGCAGCACGCGGCCGCGCAGCGTCACCTCGCCGGTCATGGCGACACTGCGGTTCACCGGAATGCCGGTCAGCACCGAGACGATCGAGGTCACCATCGCGATACCGGCCGACGGACCGTCCTTCGGCGTCGCGCCCTCGGGCACATGGATATGGATGTCGGCCTGCTCGAACACCGTCGGCCGGATGCCATAGTCCACCGCGCGCGAGCGGACATAGGACCGCGCCGCCTGGATGCTTTCCTGCATGACCTCGCCGAGCTTGCCGGTAATGGTGACTTTGCCCTTGCCGGGCATCTTCACCGCCTCGATGGTCAGCAGGTCGCCGCCGACCTCGGTCCAGGCAAGGCCGGTCACGGCGCCCACCATGTCCTCGAGCTCCGCCTCGCCGAACTTGAACCGCCGCACGCCCGCATATTTGTCGAGGTTGGCCGAGGTGATCGACACCTGCTTACGGGTGCCCATCACCAGCTCCTTGACCGCCTTGCGCGCCAGACCGGCGATCTCGCGTTCCAGGCTGCGCACGCCGGCTTCACGGGTGTAATAGCGGATCAGATCGCGGATCGCGCCGTCGGAGATCGAGAACTCGCCCTCCTTCAGCCCCTGCGCCTTGACCTGCTTGGAGATCAGGTGGCGCCGGGTGATCTCGACCTTCTCGTCCTCGGTGTAGCCCGAGATGCGGATGATCTCCATGCGGTCGAGCAGCGGCTGCGGCATACGCAGGCTGTTGGCCGTGCAGATGAACATCACATCCGACAGGTCGTAATCGACCTCCAGATAGTGGTCGGCGAAGGTGCCGTTCTGCTCGGGGTCCAGCACCTCGAGCAGGGCCGAGGACGGGTCGCCGCGGAAGTCGGCGCCGAGCTTGTCGATCTCGTCGAGCATGAACAGCGGGTTGGTCTTGCCCGCCTTCTTCATCGACTGGATGATCTTGCCCGGCAGCGAGCCGATATAGGTCCGGCGATGGCCGCGGATCTCGGCCTCGTCCCGCACGCCGCCCAGACTGACGCGCACGAATTCGCGGCCGGTCGCGCGGGCGATCGACTTGCCGAGCGAGGTCTTGCCGACACCCGGAGGGCCGACGAAGCACAGGATCGGGCCCTTGAGCTTGGCGACGCGCATCTGCACGGCCAGATGCTCGATGATCCGCTCCTTGACCTTCTCAAGGCCGTAATGATCCTGGTTCAGGACCTCTTCGGCCCATTTCAGGTCCTTCTTGACCTTGGAGCGGGTCTTCCACGGCAGGCCGGTCAGCCAGTCGAGGTAGTTGCGCACCACCGTCGCCTCGGCCGACATCGGGCTCATGGTCTTGAGCTTCTTCAGCTCGGCCATGGCCTTGTCATGGGCCTCCTTGGGCATGCGCGCCTTGCGGATGCGCTCCTCGATTTCGGCGCTCTCGTCGCGGCCGTCCTCGCCCTCGCCCAGCTCCTTCTGGATCGCCTTCAGCTGCTCGTTGAGATAGTACTCGCGCTGAGTCTTCTCCATCTGGCGCTTGACGCGCGACCGGATGCGCTTCTCGACCTGCAGGACCTCGATCTCGCCCTCGATATGGGCATAGATCCGCTCCAGCCGCTCGACCACGGTCGGGGTCTCGAGCAGTTCCTGCTTCTCCGCCACCTTGAGCGACAGATGCGAGGCGATGGTGTCGGCGAGCTTCGCCGGCTCCTCGATCTGGTTCAGGGTGACCAGAACCTCGGGCGGGATCTTCTTGTTGAGCTTCACATACTGCTCGAACTCGGCCACGACCGAGCGCGACAGCGCCTCGACCTCGCGGCCGGCATCCTCGCCCTCGGCGATCGCCTGGGCTTCCGCCTGGAAATAGTCGCCGTCAGAGATGAGGCGGTCGACCCGCGCGCGGCTGGCGCCTTCGATCAGCACCTTGACGGTGCCGTCGGGCAGCTTCAGAAGCTGCAGCACGGTGCCGATGGTGCCGACCATGTAGATGTCGTCGGCGCCCGGATCCTCCTGGGCGGCATCCTTCTGCGCCAGCAGCAGGATCTGCTTGTCGCTGCGCATCACCTCCTCGAGCGCGCGCACCGACTTCTCGCGGCCGACGAAGAGCGGCACGATCATATGCGGAAAGACGACGATGTCGCGCAGCGGCAGGACCGGGTAGGTGTGCGTGCGATGAGTTTCGGTCATGGCCAGTCTCGCATTTATCGGAATCGGCACGGCGTCGGACACGCGGCCCCGGAAGGCCGACATGGCGCCTCGACGTCACATCGGCCCGATTCCTGTTGAGGCCGCGCACACGCGCCCACCGGATGCCGGCCACACCGCCTCGCGCAGAGGCCGGCGATGGCCGGGGCATCACAGCCGGCACGGGTCAGACCGTGCCGCGGCCGAACTGTCGCAGGGATCAGGAAGCGTTGCCGCCCACGTCGCCCCGCCGGTCCGCATAGATATGGAGAGGCTTGGCCCGGCCTTCAACGACCTCCCGATTGACGACGATCTCTTCGACCCCGTCGAGGTCGGGCAGATCGAACATCGTGTCGAGCAGGATCTCTTCCATGATGGCACGCAGGCCGCGCGCGCCGGTCTTGCGCTCGATCGCGCGCTCGGCGATGGCGCCCAGCGCGTCGTCGGAGAAGGTCAGATGCACGTTCTCCAGCTCGAAGAGACGCTGATACTGCTTCAGCAGCGCATTCTTCGGCTTGGTGAGGATCTGGACCAGCGCGTCGCGGTCCAGGTCGTGCAGCGTGGCGATCACCGGCAGACGGCCGACGAATTCGGGGATCAGGCCGAACTTCAGCAGATCCTCGGGCTCGACCTGGCGCAGTACGTCGCCCGAGCGGCGGGTTTCCACCGGCTCGACATTCGCACCGAAACCGATCGAAGTCTTACGGCCGCGATCGTTGATGATCCGGTCGAGGCCGACGAACGCCCCGCCCACGATGAACAGGATGTTGGTCGTATCGACCTGCAGGAACTCCTGCTGCGGATGCTTGCGCCCGCCCTGCGGCGGCACGGAGGCGACGGTGCCTTCCATGATCTTCAGCAGCGCCTGCTGGACGCCCTCGCCCGACACATCGCGGGTGATCGACGGGTTGTCGGATTTGCGGCTGATCTTGTCGACCTCGTCGATATAGACGATGCCGCGCTGCGCCCGCTCGACATTGTAATCGGCGGCCTGAAGCAGCTTCAGGATGATGTTCTCGACGTCCTCGCCGACATAGCCGGCTTCGGTCAGCGTGGTCGCGTCCGACATGGTGAACGGCACGTCGAGGATGCGGGCCAGGGTCTGGGCCAGCAGCGTCTTGCCGCAACCGGTCGGGCCGATCAGCAGGATGTTGGACTTGGCGAGTTCGACCTCGGCACCCTTGCCGCCCTGGTTCAGACGCTTGTAGTGATTGTACACTGCGACCGAGAGGATCCGCTTCGCCTGCTCCTGGCCGATCACATAATCGTCCAGGACGTTGAAGATGTCCTTCGGGGTCGGTCCGCGATCACGCGTCTTGACCAGCGAGGTCTTGCTCTCCTCGCGGATGATGTCCATGCAGAGCTCTACACACTCGTCGCAGATGAACACCGTTGGCCCGGCGATCAGCTTCCGCACCTCGTGCTGGCTCTTGCCGCAGAACGAGCAATAAAGTGTGTTCTTGCCGTCGCCGCCGCTGGACTTGGTCATCGTGTCTCCACTCGTTGGCTCTGCCCGGCGCCCATGTTAGCCGCCGGTCGCGCCCGGGCACAAACCCTAAAAAGCGGCAGACCGACGATGAACCGTCCTGGCTTCGGGAACGCGCCCCGGGTCGTCTGCCGGTGCGGGGGTCCGGACCGGGAGACCGCAGCATCTTCAGCATGCCGCGGTCAATGGAAATGTAATGCGCAGTTCGCGCTTGCCAAAGGGGGAAAAATCATCGGGCGACGCTTCCCGCCCCCACCCCGGACATGAAGAACCCGCCATCGCGTGCGCGCGGTGGCGGGTTGCATGTGGCGGAACGCCCCAACTTCATGTGGCGGAACGTCCCATCGGCAGCCGTGCCGGCCGGATGCCGCGCAGACGGACGATCACGCGCGACATCGACCGGGGGCAGTCGGTCAGGAGGCGGTATCCTCGGCCTTCGGCCGCTGGGCCACGACCGTGTCGATCAGACCGAAGGCCTTGGCCTCTTCGGGCGACATGAAGTTGTCGCGCTCCATGGCCCGTTCGACTTCCTCCAGCGGGCGGCCGGTGTGCTGAACGTAGATCTCGTTCAGCCGGGCACGCAGCTTCAGGATTTCACGGGCATGGATCTCGATGTCGGTCGCCTGGCCACGGAACCCGCCCGACGGCTGATGGACCATGATCCGGGCGTTGGGCAGCGCGAAGCGCTTACCCGGCGCGCCGCCGGCCAGCAGCAGCGAGCCCATCGATGCCGCCTGGCCGATGCACAGGGTCTGCACGTCGCAGCGGATGTACTGCATCGTGTCGTAGATCGCGAGACCCGAGGTCACCACGCCGCCCGGCGAGTTGATGTAGAAGGAAATGTCCTTCTTCGGGTTCTCGCTCTCCAGGAAGAGCAGCTGGGCGGTGATGAGGCTCGAAACATTGTCCTCGACCGGCCCGGTCAGAAAGATGATGCGCTCTTTCAGAAGACGCGAATAGATGTCATAGGCGCGCTCGCCCCGGTTGGTCTGCTCGACCACCATCGGCACCAGCGAATTCATGTAGGTATCGAGCATGTCGCTCATGCGCTTTCCGCTCCCCTCGACTGACATCACCGATCTTCACAAAGCCCCTGCCGGGCACTTGAGACGTCACGACCGCCCTCGGGCTACGGGGGCGGTCGTGGACGGTCTCTCGGCAGGGCGGCGGATCAGGCCTCGGACTTGTCCGACGCCTCTCCGGCCTCACCGTCCTCGTCGGGATCCTTCATCAGATCCTCGGCGCTGACGACCTTCTCTTCGACCTTCGCCTGGGCGAGGATGTGGTCGACGACCTTGTCCTCGAAGATCGGCGCCCGGAGCGCACGCAGCGCATCCGGATTCTTCTGGTAATACTCGATCACCCGCGCTTCCTGACCGGGGAAGCGGCGCGCCTGCTCGATCAGGGCGCGGTTGACCTCTTCGTCCGCCACCTGAACATCGTTCACGCGACCGACTTCTGCAAGGACCAGACCCAGACGAACCCGACGGAGCGCAATCGCGCGATACTCCTCGCGGACCTCGTCCTCGGTCTTTTCCATGCTCTCGAAGGTCTGGCCGGTGCGGGCCATCTCGTCGGTCAGCTGCTTCCAGATGCCTTCGAATTCGGCCTCGAGCATGCCGGCGGGCACCTCGAATTCGTAGCGGCCGGCGAGCGCATCCAGCAGCGCACGCTTCAGCTTCTGGCGCGAGATCTGGTCGTAACGGCCGCGGAAGTCGTCGCGGATGGCGGCCTTCAGCGCATCCAGGTTGTCGAGGCCCAGCTTCTCGGCCAGGGCATCGTCGATGCCGGCGGTCTTGGGCGCCTGGACTTCCTTGACGGTGGTCTCGAAGACGGCGGCCTTGCCGGCCAGATGCTCCGCACCATAGTCCTCGGGGAAGGAGACCTCGACCTTGCGCTCCTCGCCGGCCTTGGCGCCGAGCAGCTGATCCTCGAAGCCCGGGATGAAGGTGCCCGAACCCAGAGCCAGCGCATAGCCCTCGGCCTCGCCACCCTGGAAGGCCTCGCCGTCGACGAAGCCCTTGAAGTCGATGACCACCTGGTCGCCGTTCTCGGCAGCGCGATCCTCGACGGTCTCGAACTCACGATTGGCGGCGGCGATGCGCTCCAGCGCCTCGTCGACTTCCTTCTCGTCGACCTCGGCCGCCTCGCGGACCAGTTCGACATCCGAGAAATCGCCCAGCTCGAATTCCGGCATGATCTCGACGACCATGCTGTATTCAAGATCCTGGCCCTCGTCGAAGGCCGTGATCTCGATCTTCGGCTGGGTAGCCGGACGCAGGTTGTTCTGGTCCAGCACGTTGCGCGAGGTCTCGTTCACCGCCTCTTCCAGCACCTCGCCCATCACCGAGGAGCCATAGCGCTGCTTCACGACCTTGGCCGGGATCTTACCGGGACGGAAGCCGGGCATCTTGATCGTGGCCGCGATCTGGGCGATGCGGGCGTCGATCTTCTCGTCGATCGAAGCGGCCGGCACGACGACCTTGTATTCGCGCTTGAGCCCTTCGGCGTTGGTCTCGGTGATCTGCATCAAAACGGTCTCACAGGGTCGGTTGACTGCGGCAGCACCCGGTGCGTCGCGGGGAAGGAGGCGCATCCCGGGCCGGCCGGGATCGCCTCCGGACGAAACGCCGGGTGCGCGAAGAGGCGTGATCGCGGGCAGCACTGCACCACGACACGGGCGGCAGCCATGTGGCACGAAATCACCCGGTTACGCAAGTCCAATACGCTGCGAAAACCGGCCTCCGGCGGGATCTCTCCCGCTGGCGCCGATCAGCCGTATCGTCGACGGAGATGTACCGATCGACAGCCATGCCGGCTGGCCAGAACAAGGGAGCGTCGTGCCTGTGGTCCGGAAAGACCTGCGTCATCCGGACCGACATGCCAGTTGGAAACGGCCGTTTCGTGCCGGCGGAAGGCAGTGGATCAGCCGAAGGAGCGTACACATCACGACCGATCCGTCCGCAATTGATACAGACACGGCTGATACAGCCGCGGCATTGTGCTGACACCCATACATGACGGGCCGGAGACCCAGCGGCCCAGATACCCTTCGGCAGGCCGGAGGTCGGCATCGGCTGCACCCGACCGCTTGAACCGGACCGTCCTGTCGTCCGGGGTAGGAGATACGGCTGCCGGTCGTCGTGGCAGGTGCTTCCGGCCATTTAGACCGGCCGCTGCCGGTTGATATCGGCGATGCCGTCGACACGCGCGATCGGCCGCTCCACATGCGGATCCGCCCCCCGTTTAGCCCGCCTCGGCTGGGCCACCATCCCGTCGTCAGGGCCTCCACCTGAGTGGCGTCAGGCAGAAGAAACGACGCGCCAGACGAACCGCAGGCTTTTCCACAAAAAGATGAAAGATGCAGGATCCGGCAAGTGCCAGAGCTGCAGCTGTGGCCAGGAACGCAATGCCGTCCACCCGGCCATCGACACCTGCCACAGGCCAGATCGCCCGCACTGCGCCGATCGCAAAATAATGACAGAGATAAAGGGCATAGGAGGTATCGCCCAGAAAGCGAAGCCATCCGATCCGCCGGACATGCCCGCCCTTCTCCAGCATCACCGCAGCCAGCAGGATGACCGCTGCGGGAACCCCGGCGGTCAGCCACCGCCACAGATCATAGGTCGCCTGTGGGGCAGGCGTCATGAAAAGAGCAGCCGATCCGACCGCCAGCAGGATCAGACCGGCCGGACGCGACAGCCGCATCCGGCCGAGGAAGGCGACCGCGACCACCATCCCCAGCACGAAGTCGACCAGGATCGGCGAGGTCCAGACCCGAAATGCCGCGACATCGGGACGAAAGATCAGACCCGCCGCCACCAACCCGGCCACGACGGTGACCGTCGCCCCGACGCGGCGGGAGGGCAGCACGGCCAGCACCAGAGCGAACAGCAGATAGAATTCAAGTTCGAGGTTCAGCGACCAGCCGAGTTGGAACAACGGCAAGGCTGTGCCCGTCTCGGGATGCGTCCAGGGCAGGAAAGCGAAGGATGCCGCCACATGGGCGGCGTCCAGTCCCATCGTGTGGAAGATCGACGGTGCCAGGACCGCGAGCGCCAGCACCGCTGCGGTCACGATCCAGTAAGGGGGGGCGACCCGCGTCAGCCGCCGCAGGAAGAAGTCGCCCGGCCGCACGTCGCCGCGCGCCGTCATGCAGGTCATGATGAAGCCGCTGATCACGAAGAACAGATCGACGCCCTTCTGCCCGTCCGAAAAGACGGACAAACCACGCCCCTGCAGGTGCACGGCATAGCTGTGACTGGCATGGAGCAGCACGACCATCATGGCTGCCGCGATGCGCAGATACTGGACATGAAAGATGGTCGGCAGGCTGGTCATATCCGGATGCCCGCAGCGCGCCCGAAGAATGAAGTCAGGGAAACGATGGTGCGGGCGGTGGGACTCGAACCCACACACCTTTCGGCACGAGAACCTAAATCTCGCGCGTCTGCCAATTCCGCCACGCCCGCGAACCGGCGGTGGATATAGCAGATCGGCTGCGGCACCGCCAGAATGTCGAAAGGCCCGTCCACCAGCGAACTGGCGGACGGGCCCGGAACAGCCTGTAACTCTCTGACAACCCGTGCTGTCAGGCGATGGCGAAGAGGGTATAGGCAGTCGACGACGTATTCCACGCGCCCTTGACCGTCACAACACGGCCGGTGATTTCCACAAGCCCGGAGGCCGCCGCGCTGGCCGTGCCCACGGAGACGCTCTGGCCCTGAGCGGCACCGCTCACCTGCGTCACCGTCACATAGCTGGGCGTGAACTTCAGCGTGAAGGCCTGCGTCGCATTGCCGTCCCCTTCATACGGGATCACCTTCTGTGCCGTATCCAGCATCTCGGGCGCATTGGTCACGGCAGTCGAGCTGAAGTCGGAGATGTACATATCCGTCGGCACGACGTTCGCGCCGACCGACAGATTCTTGATGGTCGTCGAACCGGGATTGACGATCCCGATCAGCGAGCCACCGGTCGGGTTGGACTGGTCGACGATGTTGCCGTCGACCACCAGACCATCGACATCTGCCGACTGGCCGTTCACGCGCACCGGAGCCCGATCGGCCGCCGGCGTTGCGATATTGGCGAGGCACACATCCTTCATGACGTTGTTGCGCACCAGGATGTTGGCGCTACCCGGTCCGATGTCGACCACCGCATTGTTGACACGCTTGAAATGGTTGCCATCCACCGAAACGTTGCGTGCCGCCGCGATGAGAACGCCGGAATGGATCTCACGCGTGACGATCGGGTGTTCTGGCGTCGCCTCCAGGCGGTTCGGCTCCATCCCGTAGAAGATATTGCTGGCGATCCGCACGCTGTCGGAGCCGGCCTCGAGATGAACAAGATGTGCTGCCACCGTGCTGTGGATCACGACGTTGTCCGAGAAGAGCGCATCCTTCGCAACGCCCCGGAAGAGGCGGATATTGGTGTCGATGAAATTGCCGATCACCATCAGACCACGCATGTTGGCCTTGTTTGTGCCAATGTTGGTCACGATGTAGCCGCCCGTGCAGCCATGGATCCGATTGTCGCGGACGGTATAGCCCCTCATGCCGCTCAATGCCGTGTTGTCATCGTTGGGACCATCCTCGAAGTCCGCCGGCCAGTCGATCTGCAGGACGTCACGGGCACGCACCAGGTTGCAGTTGGTCAGCCGGATGGTACGACCCGTCACCCGCACCAGTGTCTCGGCCTCGCCGAGCGAGCACTGACTGATGGTGAGATCCACATCGCCGTTGTTGGCCGTATCAGGCCCCACGGCCGCATCTTCATTTGCGAAGATGATCGACGAGCCGGCCGGAAAACCGTCGCTGTCGCGCCCCTTCACGATAAGGCTGTCGAGGACGACACCCGACGACTTGACGTTGATGACTGCCTGGTTGGCGCCGAGCGTCGGGAAATTGATCGACGCCTTCCCCATGTAGCCGGCGCCGGTGGACCCGAAGATCCGCTGACCATCAGTCGTCACGTTGAGCGGCGCCGTGATCAGGTGCTTCACAAAACCGGACTGACCGTCCCGGTTGGACACAAGCATCACATGACGACCACTGTCGAGCGCCGCCTGAACCGCAACGGTATCGTCGGCGACACCATCGCCGACCGCCCCGAAATCCATCGGTGTCACAAAATCGGAGAGCTTCTCCGAGAGGTCGCGCGCCACAGCACCCGGGTAGTGGGCCGTATAGGTAACCGGCATGTTCTTTTCCTCATATTGAAGGCGATCATTCGCCACTCAGAATATGAAGAAAATAACCCGGATCTCGCGACCACCAGCTTGTTGCAGCTTGTTGCAACAGATCTCAGATTCAGCGCAACAGCCCCCGTACGGCCGAACCGGCCCGGACCTCATGCGCGCCCCCGGTATAGGCCTCATGATTATCCTCGATCTCGCCGCGCTTGTAGAGATAGTTGACCATCATGCCGGCCGACTGACGAACCCCCTTGGCGCTGAGATCGGCGCGCCAGTTGATCCGCTCCACCCGCGCACCATTGGACAGGTGGAAATGCGCCACGCCGTCCCGTGCCCGGCCGCGGGTCTTCTCCTGGGTAAGATAGCGGGCCGCCAGCCGCATCAGCGGTGCCTTCAAAGCCTCGGCAAGCTGGGGCTCGGCCGGCCAGTCGCGCTCCAGCGCGGCCGCCAGCGGATGCCCCTCCGCTTCTCGAGGCAGGGCGGCCTTCAGCCTCGACCGTTCCGTCTCGGAGACGAGCCCCTCACCGCCCGCCGCCAGGCACTCGTCCAGCCAGGCCCTGAAGCCGGGGATCGGCGACAGGGTCGCAAAAGTCTTGAGATTGGGCAGGTCATGGGACAGGTCCTCGACCACCCGCTTGATCAGGAAATTGCCGAAGCTGAAACCCGCCAGGCCCTTCTGGGCATTCGAAATGGAATAGAAGATCGCCGTGTCGGCGGCTTCCGGGTCGGCTGTCGGCGCCGCCTCGTCCAGCAGGGTGTGAACATCGCCGGCCAGGCCCTTGACCAGGGCCACTTCCACGAAGATCAGCGGCTCGCGCGGCATCTTGGGATGGAAGAAGGCATAGCAACGCCGGTCGCTTTCCAGCCGGTTGCGCAGATCCGACCACGAACGGATCTCGTGCACCGCCTCGTATTCGATCAGCTTTTCGAGCAGGGCGGCAGGCGCATCCCAGGTGATCCGGGTCAGGTCCAGGAGGCCGATGTCGAACAGGCCCGACAGCACCTCGCGCAGCTCGTGCTCCATGCCCCGCGCGGCCGGGTCGGTGCGGGCCAGCGGCAGCAGGTCGGCGCGCAGATCAACCAGGAACTTCACGCCCTGGGGCAGGCTGCTGAACTGGCGCAGCAATCGCGCCCGCGGGCTGACCAGCGTCGCCCGCAGCCGCTCCAGCGCGGCCACACGCGCCGCCTGGTTCGTCCCCGCCTCGCGCACCGCCAGCATGGCGGTATCCAACTCGCCCGGCGGCACGTCGAATTCGTTGGCGAGCAGGCCAAGGAAGGCAGCCTTGCCCTTCGGGGCCAGCCCCAGATAGACCTGTCCCAGTTCGGCCGTGCGCGCCCGCGCCGACACCTCGCCGCCCACGGCATCCAGCGACTGACGGATCAGCGCGCGGATCCGGTCCAGATCCTCGGCTGGCAGGTCGGGGCGGATGGGCGCACCGATGCGCGCCCGCGCCTGCTGCGAGACCTCGCGCCACAGCCGGTTCAGCCGGTCCAGGGTCCGGTCGAAAAAGCCCGGCCCCTCGACTCCGGCATCGGTCGCAGGGGGCGGCGTGACGGCAGCTCCGGCGGGAACGGGAAGTGTGGTCTGCACGGCTGTCTGCACTGGCGTCACGGTGTCGGTCACGGCGGTCCTCCTTCGGCTCTTGCGGCCCTCCAGAGGATCAGGGGATGCGGACCTCCGCGTTCAAGTCTTGACATGCTCGCGAGTGGTGAAGCTTTCGTGGCATCTCAGCCGTCGAGCCCGAAGCCCAGCGGATCGAGGGTCGGGTCGGTGCCCGGCGCCACCGCATCCAGCACCGCAGGCAGGGCATCGGGCAGGTCTTCGGCGATCAGCCCGCGCGGCAGGCGGCGGGCTGCGGCGCCATGCAGCCACACGGCCGCGGCCGCGGCCTCGAAGGCCGGCAGCCCCTGTGCCAGCAGGCCACCAGTGATGCCGGCCAGCACATCCCCTGCCCCGGCGGTCGCAAGGCGCGCCGGCGCGTTGCCGTTGATCGCGATGCGGCCCCCCGCACCGCCGGGTGCCGCGATCACACTGTCGGCCCCTTTCAGCACCACCACCGCCCCGGTGCGGTCGGCGGCGATCCGGGCCCGATCCAGACGGCCGGCATCGGACAGGTCGGGAAAGATCCGGGCAAACTCGCCGTCATGCGGCGTCAGTACCACCCGTGCCCCGTCGCCGGTCACTTCGCGGATCTGGTCGAACAGCAGGTCGGGTGTCGCCGCAAAGGCCGTCAGCGCATCGGCATCCAGCACCGCGGACGGCAGCCGGGCCAGTGCCCGGCGCACCCAGTCGCGGGTCAGTGCATCCACCCCCTGCCCCGGCCCCAGCACGGCCGCCGCCACCTTGCGATCGCGGAGCATCTGCTCGAAGGCTTCAGGGGTCGGCGCCACCCGGGTCATCACCGCAGGGTCGGCGCCGGCATAAATGGAGAGCGCATCAGACAGGCAGGCGATCGTCACCAGCCCGGCCCCGGCCCGCAGGCCCGCCCGGGCCGCAAGCCTCGCCGCCCCCGCCGTCTCGGGCGGGCCGCCCGCCACCACCAGATGGCCGCGCCGGTATTTATGGTCCGAGGCGACGGGCGCACCCAGGGCGTGGCGCCAGAGCGACGGCCGGTTGAGCATGGTCACCGGCGCAATCTCGCGCAGCACCCCGTCCTGAATGCCGATATCGGCGATCACCAGCCGACCACGCAGGGCGCGGCCCGGCATCAGCCAATGGCCGGGCTTGGGCCTGAAGAACGACACGGTCAACATGGCCGGCGCCGCCATGCCCATCACCGCGCCGTCATCCCCCGACACGCCGCTCGGCACATCGACCGCGACCACCGCCGCCGGCGAGGCGGCGAGCGAGGCCAGAAGATCGGCCACTTCCCCCTCGATCGGCCGCGACAACCCAGCCCCGAACAGCGCATCGATCACCACCGGTGGCGCCGTCTCGTCGGGCGCGGCCGCAAAACGGGCGGCTGCCTCAGAAATCGGCAGCACACTGCCCATCCACTGATCAGCGGCCAGACGGGCATCGCCCCGAAGCGCCCCGCGTGCCACCGTCGACGCCACCTCCACCGGCCAACCGGCCGTGGCGAGATGCCGGGCGGCCACCCAGCCATCGCCGCCGTTATTGCCGGGGCCGGCCAGCACGAGAACACGCCTCGGTTGCGGCCCAAGGGCAGCCATCACCTCCTGCGCCACGGCTGCCCCGGCCGCTTCCATCAGCGTGATGCCGGTGGTGCCAGCGGCGATGGTGGCCTGGTCAGCGCGGCCCATCTCGGCACAGGTCAACAGCTCGTGGCTCATGGCGCGGGGGTCCTTCCGGCGATCGGCGACAGCCGCGCGGACAAGGGCCCGTACGGCACGCCCCGCATCTTCGACGTGCGGGCCGGCTTTGACAAGAATCCTGCCTCACACCTAAAGTTCGGAATGTCACCCTGCCCGACATGGACCCCAATCACCCCCGGAGGCCCTGGAGACGATGGCGACCACACCGCCCTGGAGCGTGAAAGGCGTCGACCGAGACGCCCGCGACATCGCCAAACGCGCCGCCCAGGCGTCCGGGCAGACGCTCGGCATCTGGCTCGCCGAGGCGATCCGTGCCTTCGCCGAAGCCCAGGCCGTTCATGCCGCAGAGAGCAACAGCTGGGGAGACCCCGCCGCCCCGGCGCCGGCCGCCGCAGCGGCCGCACCGGTGGATGACGGCCGCATCGCCGAGATCGAAGAGCGGCTCGCCCGGCTGGAAGCGGCACTGAACGAACATCGCGAGCGCTCGGAACACGCCCTGGCCGATCTGGCCCGCGGTTTCGTGGCTCTGGCCGAAAAGCGCAGCGCACCGCCTGCCGGCTGATCGCCGCAGCCATGCGCATCCTCTGCTGGAACCTGAAGCGCCCCGACGGCCGCCGCCTCAGAGGCATCGCCGAACGACTGCGGGATCTGGGGGTGGAGCTGCTGATGGCGCAGGAAACCCGGCCTGGGGATGGTCCGGCGCTCAGCCGGCTGCTGGGCGGAGTATCGGCCTTCACCGCCGCCTTCCCGTTCCGCCAGAGTGCTGAAGGCCATCTCCTCTGGCGGCGGCACGGTCCGGTCGGGCCGGTTCAGCCGTTGAGTTTCGGTGGCTGGCCCTGGCCGCGCGTGGCGCAGCTTTTCCGACTTGTGCCCGATGGACCGGTCGCCGCCAATCTGCAGCTCTCCCATGGCCCCCTCGCCCGTCGGCGGGAGCTGGGTGTGGTGGCGGGCCACCGCCCTGCCTTGATCGCAGGCGACCTCAACTGGCCCGAAGCCCTGCGCCTGCCCGGCTGGCACGATGCCACCCCCATCGGTGGCAGCTTCCGCCTGGGTCCGCTCAGGCTTCGTCTCGACCGGGTGCTGGTCGCCGACACCCTGCCGCAGCCATCGGTCCGCATCCTGCCCCATGGCGGCCTCTCCGACCATGATGGCCTGCTGATCGATCTGCCTCTCTGAGCCGTGCGTCGTTCGGTAACCGGCCGCCTGTCCTGAAAAGACAAAAGGCGCAGACCCCGCCGGGATCCGCGCCTTTCTCAAGTCTTTGTCCGGATCTCGACCCCCACGCCGTTCTGAACGGCAAGAGGGGGAGTGGGGCGAGTGATGGGATTTGAACCCACGGCCTCCAGAGCCACAATCTGGCGCTCTAACCAACTGAGCTACACCCGCCACCGGAGTGCCGCTTCTCTAATACGCCAGCCCGTGGCGGGTCAAGCGGTTTGTGAAGCGGCGCCCTGAGTTTTTAGGCTCAGGCGCTGCGGGCCTGCTGGAAGCCGCCGGCGGCAAAGAAGCGCTCCAGCCGGGCAACCGCTTCTTCGAGAACGCTTTCCCGCTTGCAGAAGCAGAAGCGGACGAAGTTGCGGATGTCGCCCGCCTGATAGAAGGCACTGAACGGCAGACAGGTCACCCCGGCCTCCACCGTCAGACGGCGGCTGAACTCGACGTCATCCATGTCGCCGACCAGCGGCCGGATGTCGGCGCCGATGAAATAGGTGCCTTCCGCCGCCAGCACATCAAAGCCCACCCGGCGCAGCCCGGCCGAGAGCAGATCGCGCTTGGCGGCGAGATCGGCTGCCAGACCGTCGAAATAGCTGCGGTCCATGGTCAGGCCATGGGCGACGGCCCGCTGGAGATTGGGCGCGGTGGTGAAGGTGAGGAACTGATGTGCCCGGCCGAGGGCGGCGGCGATCGGCGCGTCGGCGACCAGATAACCGACTTTCCAGCCGGTGAGCGAAAAGGTCTTGCCGGCAGAGCCGACCCGGACGGTACGCTCGCGCATGCCGGGCAGGGTCATCATCGGCCGGTGGGCCCGGCCGTCGAAAACCAGATGCTCGTGCACCTCGTCGCAGACGACGACCGCGTTGTGCGCCTTGACCAGATCGGCCAGGAAGGTGAGATCGTCGTCGCTGAACACCTTGCCGGTGGGGTTCATCGGCGAATTCATCAGCAGCATGCGGGTCTTGGGCCCGAAGGCGGCCGTCAGCGCCTCGCGCGGCAGCTGCCAGTGCGGCGGCTCCACCCGCACCAGCTTCGGCACCGCGCCCGCCAGCTGCACGATCGGCAGATAGCTGTCATAGAGCGGCTCGATCAGCACGACCTCGTCGCCGGGGTTGAGCAGGCCCAGCAGGGCCGCCGCCAGGGCCTCGGTCGCCCCCGAGGTCACGATCACCTCGCGCATCGGGTCGACCTCGATACCGTAGAAGCGGTGGTCATGCTCGGCCACCGCCCGGCGCAGCTCGGGGATCCCCGCCATCGGCGGATACTGGTTGCCGCCGCCCATGAGGGCGTCGGCGGCCACGCGCCGCACCTCCTCGGGCCCTTCCCAGTCGGGGAAGCCCTGGCCGAGATTGACGGCCCCGTGCTCCTGCGCAAGCGCGCTCATCACGGTGAAGATGGTGGTGCCATAGCCGGAGAGGATCTGATTGGCGAACTGCACGGCCCGTTCCTGCTGATGCGCCGACCCGGATTTTTCAATCACGGATTGGGTTGAATAGGGATGAGGCCCCGAGGATCGCAGAAGCCGAGCCATCCGACAAGGCGGCCGCACAGATGCTGGCCCGACTGCCTGTGTTTTGGGCAGCATCTGCCCGTGTTTTAGCCAAAGCCCATGGACCTCCGCGCTCCGCCTGCGCCTCCAGGCGGGCTGGTCCGTGATGTACCAGTGACTTGCGGGGTTTGGCACGGCACGTGCAAACGTTGGTCGGCGTGGGTGGTGCGCGCCACCTGCCGGTGTACGGCTCGGGCGCGTCCAGCGCATGACCGGCACCCCCCGCCCCAGGTCCCGCAGGTCCTGGCCGCCATGATCGGCGGCCGGATCCAGGGGCCCGGATCTTCCGGTTCATGCGCGCGACTGACGAGAGTAGCCGCCGAGATGAAGAAGATCGAAGCCATCATCAAGCCCTTCAAGCTCGACGAGGTGAAGGAGGCGCTGCACGAGATCGGCCTTCAGGGCATGACCGTGACCGAAGCCAAGGGTTTCGGGCGCCAGAAGGGTCACACCGAGCTGTATCGTGGTGCCGAATACGTCGTCGACTTCCTGCCCAAGGTGAAGATCGAGATCGTGGTCGGCGACGCCCAGGTCGAGCGCGCGATCGAAGCCATCCAGCAGGCCGCTCATACCGGCCGGATCGGCGACGGCAAGATCTTCGTGACGCCGGTGGAGGATGCCATCCGCATCCGCACCGGTGAGCGCGGCAACGACGCCCTCTGACCGGTTCTGCGGGGTGCCGGGCCTGTGCCGGACACGACCGGCGCGGCCATGGCCGCCCTGCGACGAGATCGCCATTGATCCGCACCGCCGCCGGTGGTGCACTCACGAGACTGAAAAAGCTCGGCCCCGCCCCCGCAGACGCCTGACGGCGGGCCGACCGGTCGGTATGACGGATCATCCGGGGACACGGTGGTCCGCATGCCGCAGTCCAGGCAGGCCCGTCAACAGGCAGGCCAATCAACAGGCAGGATAGAAAATGTCGGACGCGAAGACTGTCCTTCAGCAGATCAAAGACAACGAAATCAAGTTCGTCGATTTCCGCTTCACCGACCCACGCGGTAAGTGGCAGCACACCACCTACTTCGCCGAGGCGGTGGACGAGGGCACCTTCACTGACGGCGTGATGTTCGACGGTTCGTCGATCGCCGGCTGGAAGGCGATCAACGAGTCGGACATGATCCTGATGCCCGACTGCAGCAGCACCTTCGTCGATCCGTTCGCCGCCCAGCCGACCCTGGTCGTGGTCTGCGACGTGCTTGAGCCGTCGACCGGCCAGGGCTATGAGCGCGACCCGCGTTCGACCGCGCTGCGCGCCGAGGCCTACCTCAAGTACACCGGCGTCGGCGACACCGCCTTCTTCGGTCCCGAGCTGGAATTCTTCCTGTTCGACGACGTCCGCTTCAATGTCGGCATGTTCGGCGCCTCCTACTCGGTCGACGAGCTGGAGCTGCCCTCGAACAGCGGCCGCGCCTATGACGAGGGCAACACCGGCCATCGTCCGAAGGTGAAGGGCGGCTACTTCCCCGTCGCGCCGGTCGACAGCATGTCGGACATCCGCGGCGAGATGCTGGAGCAGCTGAAGGCGGTCGGCATGACCCCGGTCCTGCACCACCACGAAGTGGCGCCGGCGCAGAACGAGCTGGGCACCGGCTTCGGCACCCTGACCGCCACCGCCGACGGCGTGCAGAAGTACAAGTACGTCGTCCACAACGTCGCCCATGCCTTCGGCAAGTCGGCCACCTTCATGCCGAAGCCGGTCTCGGGCGACAACGGTTCGGGCATGCACCCCCACCAGTCGATCTGGAAGGATGGCAAGCCCCTCTTCGCCGGCTCGGGCTATGCCGACCTGTCGGAGATGTGCCTGTACTACATCGGCGGCATCATCAAGCACGCGAAGGCGCTGAACGCCTTCACGAACCCGTCGACCAACAGCTACAAGCGCCTGATCCCGGGCTTCGAGGCGCCGGTGCTGCTCGCCTATTCGGCGCGCAACCGTTCGGCTTCGATCCGCATCCCCTATGTCGCGAGCCCGAAGGGCAAGCGCATCGAGGTCCGCTTCCCGGATCCGACCGCGAACCCCTACCTCTCGTTCTCGGCGATGCTGATGGCCGGCCTCGACGGTATCGAGAACAAGATCCATCCCGGCGACGCGATGGACAAGAACCTCTACGACCTCCCGCCGGAGGAGCTGAAGGACGTCCCGACCGTCTGCGGCTCGCTGCGTGAGGCCCTGGCGGCTCTGGACGCCGACCGCGAATTCCTCAAGAAGGGCGAGGTCTTCACCGACGCCCAGATCGATGCCTATATCGATCTGAAGATGGAGGAAGTCTACGATTGGGAGCACACCCCGCATCCGGTCGAGTTCCGGAACTACTACAGCGTGTGATCTCCAAGCGTTTGATCGCGCCGGGCTGGGTCGCGGATCGAGGAGCGGGGGCCTTCGTTTCGTGAACCACCGGTGACGGTCGACCGACGGGGCCGTCGTTTCCGCCTTCGGGTGGGGACGGCGGCCCCGGCGTTTTTAAGTGCCGCCATGGACGTCGGATGTATCCGCCACGCCTTCAGCGGGGCGTGCCGCCCGTCCTGGCAAGCCAGATGCCGCCGGCCAGAATGACCGCCCCGCCCGCCAGGGCTGCGGGCCCCGGCACTTCGGCAAACAGCAGCCAGCCCAGGGCGGCGCTGAACACGATCCAGACATAGCGCACGGGACCGAGCGTCGCGGCATCCGCCAGGCGATAGGCCTGGATGTTGCAGGTCTGGCCCAGGATCGCCGCCGGCCCCAGGCACAAAAAGGCGGTCAGCATCCAGCCCGACATCGGCTGCCAGACCAGCAGCGCCGGCAGGGCCAGCAGCAGGCTGCCGAACAGGTTCACATAGAACAGCACCACCAGCCGGGTTTCCGAGCGCGCCAGCGTCTTGATCATGATCGCCTCGATCGCGATCAGCGCGGCACCGCCCAGCGCCACCAGGGCCGGCGCCCACATGGCCGGCGTGAAGCGCACCCCCTCTCCGCCGGCAAAGACCACGATTGCGGCGCCGCCCAGACACAGCGCCGCCGCTGCCCAGCGTGCCGGCCGCACCCGCTCTCCCAGCAGCGTCACCCCCAGCACCACCGTGAACAGCCCTTCCAGCAGGCCGATCGCTGCGGCATTGGCAACCGGCATTGCGGTTGCGGCATGAATGGCCGCCATGCCGCCCAGCCCACCGCATCCGGCGCGAACGGCATGCAGGCCCGGCTGGCGCGTCGCCATCGACCGCCAGCGGCCACCGGCGGTGACCGCCACCACAACCGTCGCCAGCCCGCCCACATAGCGCAGCCACATGATCTGCAATGCCGGGATCAGCCCGCCGGCAATCTTGCCCGACATGAAGATCAGGGCGAAGAGCCCCACCGCCGTCACGGCCCAGAGAATGCCCTGCGCCTCGGCGCCGATCACGGGGGCCGCAGGTGCAGTCCGCCTGAGGGTCGCGCCGTCGTCACCATCGATCGACATGATGCCGCTCCATTCCGCATCCGCCGCAACAGGCGGCTCGCCACGGAGCATCGGCCAGGGATACCATATCGGTCCAATGCCGTTTTGGCGGCACTTCATACGTTTCTGATATGGATGACGGAAGAGCGGAGGGCCCCATGAAACTCGGCATGCGCCAGCTCGATGCCTTTCAGGCGGTGATGACGCTGGGCACCGTCACCGCAGCGGCGAATGTGCTCGCCACCTCGCAGCCGGCGGTCACCCGATCGATCCGGCAGTTGGAAGATGCGACCGGTCTTCAGCTCTTCCGCCGCGTCCGTGGCCGGCTGGACCCCACGGCGGATGCCCGCGAACTGATGGAGACGGTCCGGCAGAGCTATGCCGGCATCGACCGCATCGCCCAGGTCGCGAGCCAGCTGCGACGGCGCCATACCGGCCATCTGCGCGTCGGCTGCCTGCCCGCCTTCGCCCAGGGCTTCATCGCCCGGACCATCGCCGACTTCCTGGCCGACCATCCCAAAGCCAGCCTGTCGGTCACGCCGCTGATGTCGTCCGACGTGGTCCGCGCCACCCGCAGCCGCGAGGTCGATATCGGCATCGCCGCCTATGATATCGACGTCACCGGGCTCGACACCCGCCCGTTCACCGACTGCCCCGAGGTCGCCGTGGTTCCGGCCGGCCATCCCCTCGCCGGCCGTGAGGTCGTCGTCCCCGCAGATCTGGCCGGGCAGCCCCTGGTGATGCTGGGGGCGAGCGACCCTTACCGCCAGCGGCTCGATCGTCTTCTGGCCGGCGAGGGCGTGACACCGGCACGGCTGGTCGAAACGCCGACCAGTTCAGCGCTCTGCGCCATGGTCGTCGAAGGGGTCGGCGTCGGCGTGGTCAACCCGATCACCGCGCTGGATTTCATCGGGCAGGGTCTGATCATGCTGCGCCTTGCGGCGGACCTGCCCTTCGTCACCACCCGGCTGCAGGTCACGACGGGGGGGCCGAACGCCCTTGCACGCGCATTTGTGACAGTGATGGAGCGCCGTCGCGACACGGATCTGGCGGCCGTCGCCGGAGCTCTCGGTCACCCCCCGTCGATCAGCTGACGATCCTCAGCCACTCAGACTGACAGGAAAGCGGGCAGGCAAGGCGTCCGGCACCTGCCTTGGCCGCGCCTGCCGCAGCGTGCGTATCGACATGTATGAATTCAGATAGATGGCGAGTGCCGACGACAGATCCTGCGCGATTTCGGGGCGCGATTTCGTCAGGGCGTTCACCGCTTCGATGACCCGGCTGCCACCAGGGTCTTTCATGCCTTTGAGGATCACATTCAGCGAGGCCGATGCGCCCGCATTGCGGAACTTACGCCGCGCAGACCGCCGCAGATGTTCCGGTGCCGGTTTCAACAGGCTCGCAAGATGCTCGAACCGACGGATGACATTGTCCGGATGCATGAGTGCGTCGACCAGCCACAATGCGCCTTCGGCCAGTTGCTCGCGCGTCATGTTGAGCGGCCTCATATTGGTCCAGGGGCTGCCGCCGGAAACCGCTTCGTGGCCGACATCATCCAGAAGTCTGCCCTGTGCCTTGAGCCGTGCATAGAGCGGCGTCGCAATCGGCGCGATCAGGACGGCCACCCGCAGATTGACGGCCGGAAGCGCCATGCCGAAATCGAACTGCCGCTCAAAGCATCCCAGATCGTCACTGTCGAAGCCGACCATCAATCCTGCATCGAGGCTGATGCCGGCAGAGACGATCCGCTGGCACTGCTCCACCAGGTTCTGGTGGAGATTCTGGCGTTTTCGTGCCTCCTTCAAGGCCCCTTCGTCATTCGTCTCGAGGCCGACGAAAATCTGCCGGACACCAGCCGCAGCGCATTTGGCGAGAACATCCTCATCACGGGCGAGATCGATCGAGGCCTGGGTGTGGAACTGCACCGGATCACGACCGTCACGACCATTCCAGGCGATCAGGGCGTCAAGCAGCGCATGTGTCCTCTGGCGGTAGACCGTGAAGTTGTCGTCAGAGATATTGACGTTCCGATAGCCGTGATCGTAAAGCAGCTGAACTTCGGTGAGAACCGCATCCACCGGCTTATGACGTTGCACGCGCCCGACATATTGGATGACGTCACAGAATTCACAATCGAACGGGCAGCCTCTGCTCGTCTGGACGACGCCGCAGATGGCGCGATCATTGGGATACAGGTCCCAGCGCGGCGGGCGCGATGTCGCGAGATCCGCCCGGCCGCCCTGGTAGCGCGCGGCAAGCCGCCCGGCATAGAGATCATCCACAAACTGTCCGGCGACCGGCTCGAACTCACCCACGACCAGGCAGTCGGCCTCTCCCTCGAAAAGCTCGGGTGCCAGTGAGACATGGGCACCGCCCATGACGACCGTCCGTCCCATGGCCCGAAAACGACGGGCGATTTCCAGCCCGCGTGTCACCTGTGCCACATTTATGCTGAGGCAGATGACATCCGCCGGATCATCAAAATCCACGGGTTCGATCAGTTCATCACATAGTCTGAGTTTAAAGCGTCCATCAAAAAAGGCTGCGACCGTGGTAATCCCCGCCGCCGCCACAAACGCATAGGTTCTGTCCAGGTGCAGCACCTGATCTGATGCGAGGGCATCGCGACTGAACATCAAGCCCGGAGCAATTATATAGACATTCATCCGCGTCGCCATGAGATCAGGATCAAGATCCTCTGCATCATCAGCCGAGAAGCACGCGTGGGCAAGAGTTGGCGGATCTGTGCTCAATCCGGCAGCGGCCGCGGCCGCCCCTCGGCATCGACCGCCACGAAGGTGAAGACCGCTTCGGTCACCAGCTCCTCGATCGGATCCTCAAGGCCGGTGCGGCGGCGGGTCACCCAGGTTTCCAGATGCAGACGGATCGAGCTTCGCCCCGTGCCGACGATGCGGCAATAGACGCTGACCAGGTCGCCGACCCGCACCGGCTTCAGAAAGCTCATTGCGTCCACGGCGGCGGTGACGACCCGGCCGCGGGCGCGCTGGCCGGCTGCGATGCCTCCGGCGATGTCCATCTGCGACATCACCCAGCCGCCGAAGATGTCGCCTGCCGGGTTCGCATCGGCAGGCATGGCGACGGTGCGCAGCTCCGCCGCGCCTTCCGGGCGGCGCGGCATGGTACCGGGCTCGTGGCTGCGGGTCATGGCGCAGGGCTCCCCTCATCGATGGGTGCAGGGCCGGACAGGCTGCAGCGCAACAGGGCCGATCCTCCGGGCTTCCGCCGGCCCGCGACGTGACATCGCCCGACCCGCGACGTAACATCGACTGTAGCCCTTGCCGGTGATCCGCGCGATTCCTATAATCCGCGCCATGTCAGATCTCTTCGAAAGCGACGCAGCCGGAACCGGCGGCACTGGGTATTCGGCGGCGGACATCGAGGTTCTCGAGGGTCTGGAGCCGGTGCGCCGCCGTCCCGGCATGTATATCGGCGGCACCGACGATCGTGCACTGCACCATCTCGCGGCCGAAATCCTCGACAATTCGATGGACGAGGCCGTCGCCGGCCACGCCACCCGGATCGAGGTCGGACTCACCGCCGACAACACGCTGATGATCCGCGACAACGGTCGTGGCATCCCGGTGGACCCGCATCCGAAATACAAGGACAAGTCCGCGCTCGAGGTGGTGATGACCACCCTGCATGCCGGCGGCAAGTTCAACGGCAAGGTCTATGCGACTTCGGGCGGTCTGCACGGCGTCGGCATTTCGGTGGTCAACGCGCTGTCCGACCGGATGGTGATCGAGGTCGCGCGCGACCGGAAGCTCTGGGCGCAGGACTATTCCCGCGGGCGTCCGCAGGGGCCGCTGGTGCTGAAAGGGGCCGCGCCCAATCGTCGCGGTACAACGGTCTGGTTCCATCCGGATGCCGAGATCTTCGGCGATCTGCGCTTCAAGCCCGCCACGCTTTACCGGCTGGTGCGCTCCAAAGCCTATCTGCATCGCGGTGTCGAAATCCGCTGGGCCTGCGATCCGGCGCTCCTTGCCGCCGATGGCGAGGTGCCGGCCGAAGAGACCCTGCATTTCCCGGGCGGTCTTGCCGATTTCATGGCGACGCTCGTCGACGGCCCGACCGTCACGCCCGAGGCTTTCACCGGCCTGGTGGAGAGCGAGGGGCAGTCGAAGATCGACTGGGCCATCACCTGGCCACTCGAAGGCCAGGGCTTCACCTCCTGGTACTGCAACACCGTGCCGACCCCGCTCGGCGGCACGCATGAACTCGGCTTGCGCTCGGCGCTGACCAAAGCGCTGCGCAGCTTTGCCGAGCTGTCCCAGAAGCAGGCCCGGGCCGCCAAGCGCGCCCAGCAGATCACCGCCGACGACATCCTGGGCGGTGCGGTGGTGCTGCTCTCGGTCTTCATTCCCGATCCGCAGTTCCAGGGCCAGACCAAGGACCGCCTGACCTCGCCCCAGGCATCGCGTCTGGTGGAGAATGCGATCCGCGACCGGTTCGAACACTGGCTGACCGCCAATCCCGCCGCCGCCAGCGACCTGCTCGCCTTCGTACTCGACCGCGCCGAGGAACGCCTGCGCCGGAAGGAAGAAAAGACCGTCGGCCGCAAGACCGCCACCAGGCGGCTGCGTCTGCCCGGCAAGCTTGCCGACTGCACCCGCGACGAGGCCGACGGCACCGAGCTTTTCCTGGTTGAGGGCGACTCGGCCGGCGGCTCGGCCAAACAGGCGCGCAACCGCGATACCCAGGCGGTTCTGGCCCTGCGCGGCAAGATCCTGAACGTCGCCTCGGCCTCGCTCGACAAGCTCAAGGGCAACCAGGAAATCAACGACATCATCCTGGCGCTGGGCAGCGGCACCGGCCGGGACTTCAAGCTGGCGGATCTGCGCTACGAGCGTATCGTCATCATGACCGATGCCGATGTCGACGGCGCGCATATCGCCTCGCTGCTGATGACCTTCTTCTTCCGCCAGATGCCCGGGTTGATCGATTCCGGCCGGCTCTATCTGGCGGTGCCGCCGCTCTACCGCGTCGCACGTGGCGGCGATACCGCCTATGCCCGCGACGATGCCGACCTGAAGCATCTGCTCGCAACCCGCTTCAAGGGGGCGAAGACCGAGATCAGCCGCTTCAAGGGCCTCGGCGAAATGCCGGCACGGCAGCTGAAAGAGACCACCATGGCGCCCGAGACCCGCACCCTGCTTCGGGTCGGCATCGACCAGGGCAGCCGGATGCTGGTCGCGGAACGCGTCGAGACCCTGATGGGCAAGCGGCCCGAGAAGCGTTTCCAGTTCATTCAGGAAAACGCCCGCTTCGTCACGGAAGCCCTCGACGTCTGATCATCAAGGGGCGATGCTGGCGTTTCACACGACGTCTGCGTCAAACCAAGAGCATCCTGCATGGCCCCCCGACGCCTGCCTCATCCCACCCCGATGCGCCACTCTCGCCCGATGCGCGGGCTGATCGCCGCCGTGTTATTTCTCGCAGTCGCGGGCTGTGATGCCGAGAACGTGGTGGTAGTTGAAAGCGTCCGCCATGCAGGCTGGGTGTCCGACACCGACATCCGGATGATGCTCGCCTATCAGCCGCTGATGGTGGTGGTACGCGGCGACCTGCCCGGCCTTTCTCGCATTGCGACCGAAGCCGCGGTCATCGACGGGATCGCGAAAGCTGTGTCCCGCAGCCGCAACTCGCTCGAAATCCTGGCGGATGCCGGTACCAGGCCGCACATCCTCGTGCGGTTCGATCCGCCCGTCGTCAACACCGACGAGGTCTGTACCGCCGATCTCAGGGGCGGCGATCGTGATCCGGGCGGAGAAAATGATGGCGATGCCGATGACGCGGTGACACCCGTCATCAGCTGGCGGATCAGCCTGTGCAATTCTCGATCCATGGTGGCAACGGTGACGGCGCGCGGCCCATTCGACCTTCAGGCAACCTCCCCGCTTGAAGACATCGCCGCCCAGAGCCTGGTTCTCCTGCGCGACCCGCGCGAGAACATCCAACGCAGAGGCAGCTGACCGGGCCGCGGCCGGCTTCCCTGCCGGTTATGGGAGCCTGGATCAAGATGGATCGGATCGGGACCGCACGCCCCGCAAGTGCACGCCGCCTTCCCCTGGTCGCGGGAACGATCGCCCTCATCGCGGCGCTCGCCGGCTGTGCCGGCGCCGGTACGACGGTCGAAAACGCCCGCCGCGTCGGCTGGGCAACCAGCCAGGACGTCACCATGTTCCTGTCGGGCAGCCCGCCGGTGGTGGTCGCCGCCGGAACCCCCGATCAGGCCCGGCCGCTGGCCGATGCCGTCGGGCGCGCGGTCGGTCATCCCCTGCCTGTCGCGACCACACGGCCGGACGGGCCGCATATCCTGCTGCGGGCCGATACGCAGCCGATCGTCCTCAATGCCTGCGACCCTGTGGCCGTGGGCCGGCCGGACGGTACCGAGCGTCTGCAGCTTGCCCTCTGCGCCGATACGGGCGACCCTCTCGGTGCTGCCACGGTCCGTGCCACGGATCCGGCCGCCCTTGATCAGGCGCTGGGTCAGGCCGTCATCCTTCTGAAGCAGCCCGGCGATTCCGGCACGCGCCGCGGCGGCAACTGACGTCGTTCAAGGGTATCCCTCCCATGTCCGCCTCCCGCCTGCGCGCACTGTCTCTTGTCGCCCTGCTGGCTGCCCCGGCGCTCAGCGCCTGTGCCGGCATGGCTCTGACGCGGATCGAGCCGCCCTTCGTCGGCAGCTTTTACGACCGCGACGCCGTGGACCGTGCCTTCCGGGCGCAACCAATGCCGGTGGTGGTGCCGCGTCCGCTGGCGGGGATGGATGCGGACACGAGCGGTGCTGTGGTCGTCGATGCGCTGACCCGCGGGTATCCGCGCCCCTCCGCCGGGTTCACCCTGGCCGATCCCGCCCCGGGCAGCGTGCCCGCCGGCTATTATCTGGTCATCCAGACCGGCGGCAACGTCACGCCGCGCACCGAGGCCTGCACGGCGAAGGCACTGCAGACGGCCAATCCGGCGATGCCCACTGCCCCGGCTATGGCCCCGACCGGGCCACAGCAGCTGGGCCTCGCCATCTGTTACGGCGACACGACGGTCAGTGCCACCCAGGGCAGCCTCTCGATCCCCACGGCCGATGGGGCCGGATATGCGCCGCTGGTCCGCGCCCTGCTGCTGGAAGTCACCCCGCCGCGGAATCCGAACATGGACAATGACTGCCTCGGCTTCTGCAACGATGCCCGGGCACCGATCGGTCCCTGGTGGATGGCCGGCTGAGGGGTCTGAAAGACGCAAAAAAAGGGGGAGAGGCGATCTCCCCCTGTCGCGTTCAATACGTGCGCCGGACGGTTACAGCAACCGGTTACGGCTTGCCGCTTCCTGAAAGTTCCGGGCGGCAACCGACAGGTGCTCACGGCTGGTTTTCATGCGTTGGGCCAATGAGCGCAGGGCGTCGGTGATGACGTCACATTCACGCGACAGCCTGGAAACATGATCCACCATGGCAGACATCCTCGCTGGGGTATCGACGCACCACCTACGAGACGCTCAATGTTCCAGATCACTGTCGACTGCTGATTTTCCGCATCGTGCCAAGTCACCATCAAATTTTCAACCATGTTGTCCGATCATGATCGGATGATCTTCAGCACTCTCGGACAAACTTCTGATTTAGAGAGACGCGAATTTACCGTGCAAATCACGTTCGGGCTTTACGCTTCGATAACCTCTGACGGGATAGATTGGCGCATCAGCTACAACAAATACCACGCGCCCGCAGCCGGGAGAATATAATGAACATGACGGCCGCCCTGTCTCAGACGGATGAAACGTCGGAACGGCTCGCGTTTCTGCGTCTGGACGACGCAGCGCGTGCCGATCTCCGGGCACTGAAGCCCTTCCTTGAGAAGCACCTCCCGGACGTGCTCGCCGCCTTCTACGAGCATCTCCGCCACTACCCGGAGCTGGGCCGGATGTTTGGCGGCTCGACCGGTCAGGATCGCGCCCGTGGCGCCCAGCTCAAGCACTGGCTGGTCATCGCCGACGGCCGGTTCGACCAGACCTATGTCGACTCGGTCCGCCGCATCGGCAACGTCCACGCCCGTCTCGGCCTGGAGCCCGGCTGGTATATCGGCGGTTATGCCTTCATCCTCTCCGGCATCATGGAGCGGCTGACCCGCGACATGGAAAACGGGCTCTTCGGGCGTCGCTCGGAGAAGCTCGCCCGCTACGGCACTGCCTTGATCCGCGCGGCCATGCTCGACATGGATTTCGCCATCTCGATCTATCTGGAGCGGGGCCGCGCCGAGAAGGCGGAAGCCCTGCGCCATCTGGTCGATGCCTTCCGCTCCACCGTGGGCACGATCGTCGAAAGCGTCGGCGACGCCGCCGGTGCGATGCGCGACAGCGCCAGCCGGATGGCAAGCAATGCCGAGGCCACCAGCACCAGCGCGGAAACGGTCGACATGGCGGCCGCCGATGCCAGCCGTGCGGTCGGCTCCGCCGCCGCCGCCACCGAGGAAATGAGCCGGGCCGCCAGCGAGATTGCCCATCAGCTGGAGCGGATGAAGCAGCTCTCGTCGGATGCCGTCGGCCATGTCGATGCCGGGCGGACCGCGATCAACGAACTGGTCGGCGCGGCCGAAAGCATCGGCAAGATCGTCACCCTGATCCGCACGATCGCCGAGCAGACCAATCTCCTGGCCCTCAACGCGACCATCGAGGCCGCCCGTGCCGGAGAGGCCGGCCGCGGCTTCGCCGTGGTGGCGAACGAGGTCAAGACCCTGGCCGGCCAGACGCAGAAGGCGACGGAAGAGATCGGCGGCCAGATCGATCAGGTCCGGTCGATCATCTCCCGCGTCGCCAGCACATCGGATGCCGTCGCCTCGGCGATCGCAGCACTCGACGGCACCACCACCACCATCGCCGCCGCCACCGAGGAACAGACCGCCGCCACCCGCGAAGTCGCAAGCTCGACCGCCGATGCCGCGACCGCCACCCACAAGGTGTCGGACATCATCACCGGTGTCGGCAATGCCGCGCGCGAGACGGGCGTCGCGGCCCGCCGGGTGGTGGATGCGGCCTCGGAACTCGACCAGGAATCCCACCACCTGCGTACCGAAGTCGACCGCTTCATCTCCAGCGTCGGCTGACGACGAAACACAGGCTGTCACGAGAGTTTCATCCCCTCTCCCCCCGCCGCCGTCCTATCGTCCGCGTCCCCTCCCCGATCCTGCACGCGGAACGGTATCATGACGGCGGCGCCCCTTTTCTCCCCCACCTCTCCGCTCGCCCTGTGCGGCCGGCGCATGCTGCTGGCCGATGGCGAAATCGCGCCGGGCAGGCTGACCCTCGCCGAGGGGCGCATCGTCGACACCTCGCGGCAGATCGGCGGTGATGCGATCGATCTCGGCGATCTGCTGGTGGCGCCCGGTCTGATCGACCTGCACGGGGACGCCTTCGAGCGTCAGATCATGCCCCGCCCCGGCGTGCATTTTCCGGTCGATCTGGGCCTTGTCGATACCGACCGCCAGATGGCGGCGCTGGGCATCACCACGGCTGCGCACGGGATCACGGCGTCGTGGGAACCGGGGTTGCGCAGCCTGGACGCGGCGGAAGCCCTGATCCTGGCGATCCACGCCCTGAAGCCCCGGTTGATGGTCGATACCCGCGTTCATCTGCGCCACGAAGTCGCCAATGCCGCAGGTGCCGCACGGGTCGAGGCCTGGCTTGCCGACGGTCTGGTCGACCTTCTGGCACTGAATGATCATCTGCCCGATTTCATCGCCATGCGCGCCCGGCCTGCAAAGCTAGCGGTCGTCGCCGGTCGATCCGGCCTGTCGACCGACGAGCTTCTGGCCAGGATCGATGCGCTGGCCGCCGATCGGACGGAACAATGGGCCGCGGCACGCCGGCTTGCAGCCCTCGCCCGTGATGCCGGCATCCCCCTGCTGTCCCATGACGACGAGACGCCCGAGGCACGCAGCGCTGCCCGCTCGCTCGGTGCCCGCATCGCCGAATTCCCGGTCGACATGGCGACGGCCAGGGCGGCCGTCTCGGCCGGTGACGAGGTGATGGTCGGTGCCCCCAACCTGCTGCGCGGCACCAGCCATGCCGGACGGCTGGACGCGCGCGACGCCGTCGCCGCCGGTGCCGCCACCCTGGTCGCCAGCGATTACAGCCATGCGGCGCTGCTCTCGGCCCCCTTCGTGACCGCCACCACGACCGGGCTCGGTCTTGCGCGGGCCTGGTCGCTGGTCTCGGCGGGGCCGGCGCGTGCCGCAGGGCTCAGCGACCGCGGTCGCCTCGCGCCGGGTCTGCGCGCCGATCTGGTCGTGATCGACGATACCGATCCGCTGGTGCCGCGGGTGGCGCTCACCATCGTCAATGGCCGGGTGATGTATGCCGATGCGACAGGCGTGCGCCTGCTCACTCGTCAGATCTGATCAGGCCGTCAGGCGGTCGAGCCAGCCGGCCATCGCCGCCACCGCTTCGGCCGGACGTTCCATCGGCGGCAGATGCCCGCAATCTTCGATGACACGAAGCTCGGCCCCGGGGATGGCGGCCGCCATCTCCTCGGCCAGCGGCAGCGGGGTCAGCGCGTCCTCGCACCCGCAGACCACCAGCGTCGGACAGGCGATCCGGGCGAGATCCGCCCGCCCGTCCGGTCGGGCCATGATCGCCTCCTGCTGGCGCAGAAAGGCCGGATGGCCGACCCTCTCTGCCATGGCCATGATCCGCCCGGTCAGCGCGTCGTCGGTCAGCCGGTCTTCGTGGATCAGCACCGGCAGCAGGCGCGGCGTCACACCCTTGAAACGGCCGCGGCTCGCCACATCGATCAGCGTCCGACGCCGCGCCTTCTGCTCTTCGGTATCGGCCCGGGCGGAGGTATCGAGCAGAGCCAGGCCGATCACCCGGTCGGGCGCCTGGCGCATGATCTCCTGCGCCACATAGCCGCCCATCGACAGCCCGGCAAGGGCGAAACGCGGAGCCGTCACCTCGTTCAGCACCCGGGACGCCATGGCACCCACACTGTCATCCCTGGTGAGGTCGGCCACCGTCATGTCGGCGCGCGCCGAAAGCCCATCCAGAACCGATGCCCAGAGGTCATGGTCACAGAGCAGGCCCGGCAGCAGGACCAGGGGCAGGCGGTCGGACATCCGTAACAACCTTTCGGAATGTGCAATCCGGTCAGCGGATCAGCGGCAGCACCGCCTTGAAGCGGTCATCGCCGGCGCGGCCCAGCCATTCGAACAGCACCATCTCGGTCGAGACGATCTCGACGCCATGGCGGGCCATGCGGTCGAGGGCGAGCGCCTTGTTGGCGGGCGCGCGGCTCGCGACCGCATCGGCGACCACCGCAAGCTGGAAGCCGGCGCGGGCGGCGTCAAGCACGGTCTGCAGCACGCAGACATGGGCTTCGGTGCCGCAGACCACCAGGCGCCGACGGCCCGAAGCGATCACCCGGTCGCGGAAGGCATTCTCGTTCCAGGACGAGAAGGTGATCTTGGATACGATCTCGGACGGGTCGAGCCGGTCGCGGATCACATCGACCGTCAGGCCCAATCCTTGGGGATACTGTTCGGTCGCCAGCACCGGAATGCCCAGCGCCCGCGCGCCGTCGATCAGGCGGCCGGCATCGGCAACCGCGGCCTCGCCGCCGGCAATCGCCGGCATCAGCCGGGCCTGAAGGTCGATCACCACCAAGAGGTCGGCATCTGCATCCATCAGCGCACCGGCCGGACGGGTGCGGTTTTCGGGGCGGCGGGGGGAGAAATCAGTCAAGTCCTTGCCTCCTGGGGGTTAAGGCCGGTCGCCGTGATTGACTTGCACGCCGCGGCGGTTATATATGGCCCACACATCCGGATATCGACAAGCAGATCGGGCGTACCGTCTCGCAATGACATTCGAAGATCTGGGCCTGAGTGCCGAACTCCTGCGGGCGGTCAATGACGCCGGCTACAATCAGCCGACCCCCATCCAGGAGAAGGCCATCCCCTGGGTGCTCCAGGGGCGGGACGTGCTCGGCTGCGCGCAGACCGGCACCGGCAAGACGGCGTCCTTTACCCTGCCGATGATCGACATCCTGGCCCAGGGCCGGGTTCGGGCGCGCATGCCGCGTTCGCTGATCATGACGCCGACCCGCGAGCTGGCGCAGCAGATTGCCGAGAATTTCAACACCTACGGCAAGTACACGCCGCTGTCGATGGCGCTGCTCATCGGCGGCGTGTCGTTCTCCGACCAGGAGAAGGCGCTCGACAAGGGCGTCGACGTGCTGATCGCGACGCCCGGACGCCTGCTCGATCATTTCGAGCGCGGCCGCGTGCTGCTGACCGACGTCCGCATCCTGGTGGTCGACGAAGCCGACCGTATGCTCGACATGGGTTTCATCCCTGATCTTGAGCGGATCGCCAGCCTGCTGCCACAGATCCGCCAGACCCTGCTGTTTTCGGCGACCATGCCGCCCGAGATCCGGCGTCTGGCCGACAAGTTCCTGATGAACCCCAAAGAAGTGTCGGTGGCGCCGCAGTCCACCGCCGCCTCCACCGTCCGTCAGCTGGTCGTCCAGGTGCCGAACGAGCGCGCCAAGCGCCGCCCGCTCGAGACCCTGATGCGCAACGAGCCGGTCGGCAACGGCATCATCTTCTGCAATCGCAAGCGCACGGTCGCGACGCTTTACGAGACGCTGAAGCGGGCCGGCCACGATGTCGGCGCGCTCCATGGTGACATGACCCAGGATGCGCGCAACGAGACGCTGGCCGCCTTCCGCGACAACCGGATCAAGTTCCTGATCGCGACCGACGTCGCCGGCCGTGGGCTCGACATCGAACATGTCAGCCACGTGTTCAATTACGATGTGCCGCTGGCCGCGGAAGACTACATCCACCGCATCGGCCGGACGGGCCGTGCCGGCCGCAGCGGCACCGCGATCATGCTGGTCACGCCCGAAGACAAGAAGCTCTACGACCGCGTGGTCGCCCTGCTGGGAGGCAAGCCGTTGGAAGAGCTGAGCGATCTGTCGGTCAAGGCACCGGCCGAAGCCCCGGCTGACGCCGAGACTGAAGCCGCAGCCGGCGGCCGCACCCCCCGTGGGGCCCGCACCCGTCCGCGGCGGCGCCGCGAGGCCGAAGCGGCAGATCTGCCGGCCGCCGAAGAGGTCCAGGCCGAAGAGGCTGCACCGGCCGTCGACGACACCCCTGCCCCGGCTGCAAAGCCCGAGCGGCGCAAGCGTCGCACGCCCCGCTCCGTCGAGAGCCGGCCTGTCGAGGTCGTGGAGGCTGAGGCTGCCGTTGACGAGGTCGAGGCGGTCGAGGAAGCCCCCGCACCTGCTCCTGAGCCCCGCCGTGCAGCCGAGCGCAAGCCCGAGCGGGCCCGTTCGTCCGAGCGCCGCCAGCGTGAAGACGATACACCGCTGGGCTTTGGCAAGGACATTCCGGCCTTCATGCTGAAATCTGCCCGCACCGGCTGACCGGCTGTACCGCCGGACGACATCGCCCCCGGAGAGAGTCTCCGGGGGTTTTTCGTGGCACGGCATCCCGGCGCGCGGCCCGACGAAAAAACCGCCCTGGAAGCACTGCTTCCAGGGCGGTCCAGTTTCGACCGGCGGGCTGTCTCCCGGCCCCGCCGATCGAGGCCCCCGCCATGACCGGTTCCCGGAACCGGCCGCAGCGAGGAAGGGCGTCAAAAATCAGCTGGCGAGGAAGTCCTCGATCAGCTGCAACTGGTCGGGAACGTTCAGAGCCGGAGCATGCCCGCAGCCGGGAATGACCGCAAGTCTCGCCTTGGGCCCGCGGCGGGTCATTTCTTCGGCCGTATCCTGGGTCAGCAGGTCACTGGTCTCGCCGCGCATGACCAAGGTCTTGGCACGAATGGCATCCCAGGCATCCCACATCTCGAAATCGTCTGTCGTCTCTGCAAAAACGCGCATGACGGCAGGGTCATAATGCACGGTCACCTTGCCGTCATCGCGGCGGCGGGTGGAGGTTTCGGCCATCTGCCGCCATTGGGCATCGGTGATCGCGCCATAGGGGGCGTAGATGGTGCGCAGATAGGCCTCCAGCTCCAGCACCGTGTCGAAAACCGGCGGCTGGGTGACGTAAGACCGGATCCGGCCGACCGCCACCGGCGACAATGCCGGGCCGATATCGTTCAGAACCAGATGGGTGATCCGGTCCCGCAGCGGGCCTGCGGCCAGCACCATGCCGATGGCACCGCCCATCGAGGTGCCCACCCAGCGCATCCGCTCGATGCCCAGCCGGTCGAGCAGCTCCACCGCGATATCGGCATAATGCTCCAGCCGGTACTCGGCATCGGGGGTCTTCGACCACGACGACAGGCCGCGGCCGATGGTGTCGGGGGCCACGATGCGGTAGCGATCGGCGAAATGGGCCGCGCAGGGGTCGAAATCACGGCCGGTCCGGGCGAGGCCGTGCCACATCACCACCGGTTCCGACCGGCCCTTCGACCAGTGCATCAGGTGGATCTCATGACCGCAGGCGGTCAGGAACTCTGAGGTGGGATTCGGGGTCGAGGTGGGATCGGGGGTGGAGGTCATGGATCAGCGTTCCCTGAGTTTGCCGACGATGCCGGTGGGGAAGAAGTAGACCGAGAGCACGAACAGGATGCCCAGCCACAGCATCCAGCGATCGGCGGCGATCAGCTCGGGCAGGATCGGGATGCCGGCCAGCGCCTCGGAGGCCGTGCCCATCAGGTCCTGAAGGTAGAACTGCGCCAGGCTGAGGATCACCACGCCGATCACCGCACCATAAAGCGTCCCCATGCCGCCGATCACCACCATCAGCAGCACGTCGAGCATGATCGCGAAAGAGAGCGTCGCGTCGGGCCCGGTATAGCGCAGCCAGAGCGCGTTCAGCACCCCGGCAAGCGCCGCCAGCGCCGCCACCAGGCACGAGGCGGCGGTGCGGTAGATCACCACCCTGTTGCCGAGCGCCTCGGCCCGGAAGTCGTTCTCGCGGATGGCCTGAAGCACCCGGCCGAAGGGCGAGTTGACCACGCGCAGCATGAACAGGAACAGCAGCAGAGAGACCAGGAAGACCAGGTAATAGGCGATGATGCGGCCGTTGATCTTCTGGCCCAGCACCTCGCCGTCGACCAGCTTGAAGGCCGGGCTCAGCAGCCGCGGGATGCTGAACGACATGCCGTCCTCGCCGCCGGTCAGCCACGAGAGCTGCGACGCCAGGATCAGGAAGAAGCTCGCCACCGCAAGCGTGATCATGCTGAAGAAGATCGCCCTCACCCTGAGCGACAGCAGGCCGATCACCGCCGCCACCACGATCGAGAGCAGCACGCCCGCAACCGTGCCGAGGCCGACGGCTCCCCAGCTCGGGCCCAGCGCATTCAGCGAGATTGCGACCCCATAGGCGCCGATGCCGAAGAACATGGTGTGGGCGAAGGAGACGATGCCGGTATAGCCGAGCAGGATATCGTACGAGGCGACCAGCACGATCAGCACGCAGATGCGCGCCGCAACCGCAAGCGAGCGGGTGCCGGGGAAGACGAAGGGGGCGAAGGCGAGCCCCAGCAGCACGACCAGCAGAACGATGGTCAGGATGCGGCTGCGCGGATGATCGCCGGAGATGATCCAGTTGAGCATGGGCTTGCCTCCGGCTCAGTTCTTCGTCGCGGGATAAAGCCCGCGGGGTCGCCAGAGCAGCACCGCCACCATCAGCAGGATGTTGGAGCCGAGCGCCAGCGTCGGGGCCAGATAGCCCATGAAATTGGCGGTCAGCCCCACCAGCAGGGCGCCGAGGAAGCAGCCGCCCACCGAGCCCAGCCCGCCGATGATCACCACGATGAACACCAGGATCATGACATCCGCGCCGATATGGACGGTCACCAGCTCCTGATAGAGCGCCCACATCACGCCGCCCGAGGCCGCAAGTGCCGTGCCGGCCACGAAGACGCCGACGAACAGCCGGCGCACCTTGTAGCCCAGCGCCTCGACCATCTCGCGGTTCTCGACGCCCGCGCGGACCAGCAGGCCGATGCGGGTACGGTTGAGCGCGAAATGCATACCGACATAGGCGACAAGGCCCAGCACGCAGGCGACCAGCCGGTAGCGCTCGACCGCGATGTCGCCAAAGAAGATCGAGCCGCGCAGGGTTTCAGGCTTGGGCAGCGGGATCGGATCCGGGCCCCAGATCACCGTGATCAGCTGTTCGGCGACGATCAGCCCGCCGACCGTGATCAGGATCTGGCGCAGATGCGCGCCATAGACCCGACGCACGATGATCCGTTCGAAGGCGAGGCCCAGGATGCCGGCCACCACGCAGGCGACCAGAATCGAAAGCAGCATCGCCCCCACATCCCCCAACAGAGAGATGCCGAGCATGTCGTGGAAGGGGCCGCCCGGCGCCAGCAGCCCGGTTGCCAGATAGGCACCGACGGCCACAAAAGCCCCATGGGCGAAATTCAGCACATCCATCAGGCCGAAAACCAGGGTGAGCCCCGATGCCATCAGGAAGATCATCATGCCCATGGCGAGGCCGGCGACCGCCAGCACCATCCAGGTGCCGGGATCGATGGCGATGAGCGGCAGGAACAGGATCAGGCCGGCGATCGCGAGCGGGGCATGCCGCTCGACCAGTCCGGCGGTCTTGAGGGCGCGCGCGGTCATTGATGAGCGTCCAGGCTGAGGCCGAGCAGGCGGCGCTGAAGATCTCCGTCATGGGCGAGTTCGTGCATCGAACCCGCATGGACGACGCGGCCGTCATCCATCACCGCCACCGTGTCACCGAGTGCGGTCGCCATACTGAAATTCTGTTCGACCATCAGAATGGTCGTGTGGGTCGATTTGAGCTCGCGGAAGGCCTGGATCAGATGACCGATGATCGCCGGCGCCAGCCCCTTGGACGGCTCGTCCACGATCAGCAGCTCCCGCGGCTCCACGATCGCCCGGGCGATGGCCAGCATCTGCTTCTGCCCGCCCGACAGATTGCCGGCCGGCCAGTTCCAGAACTTCTCAAGGGCCGGAAACAGCTCGTAGATCCAGGCGAGACGCTTCTGGTCCATGGGCCCCGACCGGGCGGCGAGCACCATGTTCTCGCGCACCGTCAACCCGGCGAAGATGCCCATATCCTCGGGCACATAGGCGATACCGGCCGCGGCGAGATCGGCGGTATGGGCCCTGGTGATGTCGCGCCCGTCGAAGGTGATCTGCCCCTGCGAGGCCTGCCAGAGGCCCATGATCGTGCGCAGCGTGGTGGTCTTGCCGGCACCGTTGCGGCCCAGCAGCATGGTCAGCCCGCCGCGCGGCACCACCAGATCCACCCCCTGAAGGATGTGATACTGGCCGATATGGGTGTGCACGCCGGCAAGGGTGAGCAGGGCGTCAGACATGTGTGGCGGCCCCCATGCCCAGATAGGCTTCCTGCACGATCGGCGAGGCGACCACCTCTCGCGGGTCGCCATCGGCGACCAGATAGCCGTTGTGCAGCACGATGATCCGGTCGGCCAGCGAATGGACCACGTCCATCTTGTGCTCCACCAGCAGCACGGTCTTGGCCGGATCGGCCTTGATCTCGTGGATCAGGTCCAGAATCACCGGCACCTCGTCGACGCTCATGCCCGCGGTCGGCTCGTCGAACATAAAGATCGAGGGTTCGAGCGCGATCAGGATCGCCACCTCCAGCTTGCGCTGGTCGCCATGCGGCAGGGTTGCAACCACATCCTCGCCGCGCGCGGCCAGGCGCACCCGCTCCAGGATCTCGTCGGCCCGCTCGATCAGATGCCGCCCATGGGCGGCCATCGAGAAGATGTCGAAGCCGCGGCCGCGGCGGGCCTGCACCGCCAGGCGCACATTCTCGCGCACCGTCAGGTTGGGAAACAGGTTGGTCAGCTGGAAGGCGCGGCCGATGCCGCGCCGGGTGCGCCCGGCCGCGCCATGCGAGGACAGGTCGTGGCCGTCGAGCAGCACCTCGCCCGCGGTCGCCTTCAGCTGGCCGGAAATCAGGTTGAAATAGGTGGTCTTGCCGGCGCCGTTGGGGCCGACGATGGCGGTCAGCGTGCCGCGGTCGAACCGGCAGCTGACGCCGTTCACGGCGACGTGGCCGCCGAAGCGCACGGTGAGGTCGCGGGTTTCGAGCGCCGGCCTGGCGCCGCCCTGGCCCGCGGCGGATGAAGCGGTCATGCCGTGTCCGTAGATGCCTGCGCCGCAGATGACGGCGTCTGGTATGGGAAGCAACTGGTATGGGCAGCCGTGAGGGTTCTGCCGCCGCAGCCGGGCGACCGCCCGATCGGTCAGCCGCCGGGGCCGGCCGCCCTGCTCGATCGCCAGACGTTCCAGCAGGGCATCCGCCAGCGGCTCGATATCGTCCAGCCGCTCGCGCAGCGGCGGCAGGCGCAGCGGCAATACGTTCAGGCGGTAATAAAGGTCGGCGCGGAACCGGCCGTCCTCGACCATCCGGCCCAGATCGCGGCTGGTGGCCGCAATCACCCGCACATCCACCGGGATCACGCGATTGGAGCCGAGCGGCTCGACCTCGCGTTCCTGCAACACCCTGAGCAGCTTGGATTGCAGGCTGAGCGGCATGTCGCCGATCTCGTCCAGAAACAGCGTGCCACCATGGGCCAGCCGGATCTTGCCGTCGCGCGGTTTGTTGCCGGCTCCGGTATAGGCGCCGGGCGCCACGCCGAACAGCTCCGCCTCCAGCAGGTTTTCGGGGATGGCGGCGGTGTTCACCCGCACCATCGGCCCGGCCTGCCGCTCGCTCGCCGCATGCAGCGCATGGGCCAGCATCTCCTTGCCGGTGCCGGTCTCGCCCAGCAGCAGCACGGTGATGTCACGCTCCGCCGCCCGGCGGGCCTGGCGCTTCAGCAGCCGCACCGCCTCGGAATTGCCGATGAACTGTGAAAAGCCGTATTTGGCCCGGCGGGCATCGGCCAGCTGGCGGCGGGCGGTTTCCAGATCGCGCTGCATCCCCTGAAACTTGTCGACCAGCGGCTTCAGCGACTGCACCCGGTCGTACAGGATCATGCCCACCGCGCCCGAGACCCGGCCATCCTCGTCCTTCAGCGGGATGCGGCTGACCACCAGCTGGCGGCCTTCGACTTCGAAAATATCGATCAGATCCGCGCGGCCGCTGGCCACCACCTCGCGCAGCCGGCTGTTGGGAATGATGTCCTCGACCGGTCGCCCTTCCACGGGGTCCATGCCGTTCCAGCCCAGGATCGCGCGGTATTTGTCGTTCATCCAGAGCACGGTGCCGGCGGCATCGATCAGCACGGCGCCTTCGTAGAGCTGGTCGAACAGCTCCACCGCCGCACGCGCGACCCGGTCCCTGAGGCCCGCCTCGCGCGCGGCCGCGGCCCGGCGCCGGCGCGCCGCCACGCTGTCGATCAGCCGCTCCATCCAGCCTGCATCTCCCCCCTGCCGGCACCTGGCCATTATGGACGGCCATCGCCCGCCGGAACCCTGGTGCCAAGCCTAGGCGCGCGTTACGGGCGATGCAAGCCGCAGCCCGTCACCCCCCTGCCGCCCGGCGCACCGCCCGGGCGAGTGCGGCCGGCACCGCGCTCATATGGCCTTCATCCGGCACCACCAGCAGGTCGATCCGCCCGGCTTCGCCCTCAAGCTTCGTCAGCCGGTCGTGCATGTCGCGCACGCCGTCGACCATGCGCGCCATGCGCCGGAAGGCGATCCGGTCCGGCGCGTCATCGGGTTCCGCCGCCTGTTCCGCCCCGCCGACCGTCAGCGTCAGATCCAGAACCGGCCGGTCGGCGCGGGCGGCGAAGGCCGCCTCCTCTGCCAGCACCTCCCGATCATTCCACCAGATCGACGGGCTGGACGCCACCCAGCGGGTGAAGGCGTCCGGCCGGGTGAAGGCGGCGTGCAGCACGAAACGCCCGCCCAGCGAGTGGCCGAACAGGGTTGCCGCGTCGTCGTTCACCGGAAAGCGCCGGGCGACCTCGGGTCGGATCTCGTTCAGGATCAGGTCGAGAAAGGCTTCGTCGCCACCGGTCGGCACTTTCGGCGCCCGATTGCCCATCATCGCCCGGCCTTCGGGCGTCACGGCGGAGGTCAGGTCCAGATAGCGCCGGGCCATGTCGAAGCCGACGACGCCCGGATAGCCGATCGCCACCACCACGATCGGCCGGTCGGCCGTCAACAGCCCCGCAACGGTACCGGCCACACCGAAGAAGGCATTGCCGTCCAGCACATAGAGCACCGGAAACCCGCCCGGCGGCGGGGTAACCGGCGGCACCGACACATCCACCCGATAGGTCAGGCCGTTGCGCGCCGCCGTCAGGTCGAAGGCGTGCAGGCCCGGCGCCACCGGCACGGCATCCGCAACACCGGGCGCCCCCGCAGCCCTGGCGGGCAGCGGCGCCCCCGACAGCGCGAAGGCCAGAACGAAAGCGGCGGCAAAGGGCATCAGCGGGCGCAGCACGACGGGCATCTCCAGCAGGTCGATCCGGGCGCCCATGGGACCGCAACTTGGATTGCGACGCAATCTCATTGAACGACATGCCGGTCAATACGGATCGGCGCCGCCGATGGTGATCTCCAGCACCGCCGGCCGCCCTGCCCCGAGCAGCCCTGGCAGGCCGTCCCGGATCGCGGCCACGGTATCGGCACGGAGATGCGCCACCCCCATCGACGCCGCCAGCTGATCGAAGGCGATGGCAGGATCGTCCAGAACCATGCCGACGGCATGCCCTGCCGCAGCACTCTCCAGCCCCATCGCCGTCGCCGTCCGCATCAGAATGTCGTAGCGCCGGTTGTTCAGGATCACGAAGATCACCGGCAGCCGCAGCCGGGCGGCCGTCCACAGCGCCTGCGGCGCATACATGGCACCGCCATCACCCGTCATGCACAGCACCGGCCGGCCGGTTGCGAGTGCGACGCCCGCGGCCGCCGGCATGCCCCAGCCCAACCCGGCGCTGGCGACGAAATCATGCCGGTCGCCGATGCCGCCCTGCCAGAGCCGGCGCAGCCCCTCGATCAGGGCCGAGGCCTCGTTGACCACGGTCACGCCCCGCGGGGCCGCCTTCAGCACAGCATCGGCGGCGATCATCGGATGCAGCGGCAGCCGGTCGCGGAGCCTGTCGAGCCGGGCCGTGAAGCCGGCATCGGCGACCGCCTTCTCCGCCCGCCGCCGCATGGTGACGGCGGCGACGCCCGGCCGCGCCACGACCGCGGAGAGTGCGGCAAGGCCTGCCGCCGGATCGCCGCCGATCACCAGATCGGCCGCGACGTCGAGCCCGGGCGCCGCCGGGTCCCGGGCCAGCTGAATGACCCGCATCCCCTGCGGCAGGGCGGGCCCGGGCCGGTAGTGATAGGGCCTGATCGCCCCCTCTCCCGCCAGCACCGCCAGCCGTGCGTCGCCCAGGATCGAGCGGATCTCCGCCAGATCGGGCGGCAGCACGCCGCGCCAGCCCGGGTGATCGGTGGGGAAAAGATGGGCGCGCGGCACCGGGGTCGCAAAGACCCGGCAGCCCGTGGCATCGGCAAAGGCGATCGCCGCCCTCATCCCCCGCGGCCCGGCCAGCGTGTCCGACACCAGAAGCACCAGATCATCGGCCTCCGCACCTGCGATCATCGACGCCGCGGCATCGATGTCACCCGCAGCCGGGGCCGACGCGGGAATGCGCGGTGGTGGCGGGTCGGCGGCGGCAAGCGTCAGATCGACCGGCAGCGACAGAAAGACCGGCCCCGGCGGCCAGGCCCGGGCCAGCGCAAAGGCCCGGCGCAGCACCTGGCCAGCATCCTCGGGCCGGGTCAGTTCATGGGCATGCTTCACCACCGGCCGGGCAATGCCCACCAGATCATCGGCCAGCCAGGGCGCGCGGATCAGATGCCGGCTGTCCTGCTGGCCGGCGATGACCACCAGCGGCGTGCACATGCGCGCGGCCCCGATCATCGCCCCCATGGCATGGCCAAGCCCGGAAGCGGTGTGGAGATGGGCGACCCCCACCCTGCCGGCGGCATGGGCATAGCCGTCGGCCATGGCGACCGCGACCGCCTCCTGAAGCGCCGGCACATAGCTGAGCCCGGGTGCGCGGGCGACGGCATCGAGCAGAGGCAGTTCGGTGGAGCCCGGATTGCCGAAGACGTGGGTGACGCCCTCATCCTCCAGCACCGCCGCGATCATCCGCGCGACCGACCTCTGCCCGTCCCCCATATCGTCTCGCCCCTGCCGCTTCGTATCCGCATGATGATCGCGCATGGCGCAGATCATTCTGCCGACAGTCGCGGCATCGCTTCAAGACGGCAGACGGCAGGGGCGGTTGACGATGTCTCGGGGTCCCCCCGTCAGGCGGCGCCGAGGATGGCCTCGTCGGTCACGCCGAACAGTTCGTAGCGGATGTTCGCGGGCGCGACCCCGGCCGCGATCAGGTGCCGGGCCTGCGCCTTCTGGAACGCCCGGGGCCCGCACATATAGACGTCGACCTCGCGACCGGGCAGCAGCCCGGCGATGCGGTCCGCGTCGAAACGGCCGACCGAATGATGGGTCACGCCGACGCGGTCCGATGCGCCCGGGCGCTCATAGGCGATGTGCAGATCCAGGCCGGGCGTCGCCTCGGCCAGCGCGCGCAGATGGGCCCCGAAGGCATGGGTTTCGCCGTCGATCGCCGCATGGGCCCAGATCACCGGATGGTCCGGCCGCGTCGCCGCCAGGGTTTCCACCATGGCGAGCAGCGGCGTCTGGCCGACACCGGCACCCAGCAGCAGGATCGGCCGCGGCGTCTCCGCATCCAGGAAGAAGTCGCCCGCCGGCGGCGCCACCTCCAGCACCGCGCCGGGGCGGATCGTGTCGTGCAGCAGGCCCGAGCCGCGGCCGTCGGGTTCACGTTTCACCGCAATCCGCCACCGGCCGTTGGCAGCACGTCCGGCCAGGCTGTAATGGCGCAGGAGCTGGGTGCCGTCAGGCCGGGTCAGGCGCAGGGTCAGATACTGGCCGGGGGCGAAATCCGGCAGTGCCCCCCCATCCTCGGGCGCCAGCAGGAAGCTCTTGATCACGCGGCTTTCCTCGGCGACCGCCTCGACCACGAAGCGGCGGAAACCGCGCCAGCCGCCCGGCCGTGCCGCGACCTCGCCGACGAGCGCCGCCTCGCGATCGATGAACACCTTTGCGAGCAGACCATAGGCCTCGCCCCAGGCCGCCAGGATCGGCGGCGTCGCCGCATCGCCCAGCACGTCCGAAATCGCGGCCAGCAGATTGGCCCCCACCACGTCGTACTGCTCGGGCCGGACCTGGACGGCGACATGCTTGTGGGCGATGCGTTCCACCGCACCCGCCAGCGCGGCCAGGTTGTCGATATGCTCGGCATAGGCCAGCACGGCCGCCGCCAGCGCCCGCGGCTGCGACCCGTCGCGCTGATGCGCCGGATCGAACATCGCCGCGATCTCGGGGGCAGCCAGCAGGCGCTCGTAGAACCGGGTGGTGATGGCCTCGCCATGGGTGCGCAGCACGGGCACCGTTGCCTTGACGAGGGTAATGGTCGCGTCGCTCAACATGTGGAACTCTCCGGAACCTTCAACTCTGGCTTGGGTCCGGTGCATGGGCCTGATCCCGCAGGGCCGCCCTTCCGGACAAAAAGCTGTATATCAGATGTCTCTTATGATCGCCAAGGAGAACATTCATTCCATACGCATGTTATTGCATGGATGCCGCGCCCTGCATGCGCGCTTACCGCGTCGCGACATCCGTGCTTCCCGTCCGCTGCCGGCCTGTGCCATAGTCCGGCCGATATGCCGCAAGCTGGAGGTTCCGGAAGGCATGAACGGCGCGCGTGTGCTGATCTACAGCCACGACAGCTTCGGGCTCGGCCATCTGCGCAGATGCCGCGAGATTGCACACGGCCTGGTCGGGACATTCCCCGACATGTCGGTGCTGATCCTCTCGGGTTCGCCGATCATCGGCAGCTTCGATTTCAGAACCCGCACCGACTTCGTCCGGGTGCCGGGTGTCATCAAGCTGCGCAATGGCGATTACACCTCGCTGAAGCTCAAGATGGACGTCGACCACATCCTGAAGCTCAGGGGGGCGATCATCGAGCGCACGGCCGAGGTGTTCGAGCCCGACGTGTTCATCGTGGACAAGGAACCGCTGGGCCTGCGCGGCGAGGTCGCCCGCACGCTGAAGCGGCTGAAGCGCCGCGGCACCCGGCTGGTGCTGGGGCTGCGCGATGTGATGGACGAGCCCGCCCAGCTGGCGCCCGAATGGAAACGCAAGCGGGTGCTGCCGGCGTTGCGCGACCTTTACGACGACATCTGGGTCTACGGCCTGCCGGAAATCCATGATCCGCTGGAAGGCATCGACCTGCCGGCGGATGTCCGCGCCAAGATGACCTTTACCGGCTATCTGCGCCGCGAGGCGGTGCGTGGTGCCGCATCGGAACGCATCCAGTCGCTGATCGCCGGCGACCCTTACATCCTCGTCACGACCGGCGGTGGCGGCGATGGCGAAGAGCTGATCGACTGGGTGCTGAAGGCCTATGAACAGCACGGGTCCAGCCTGCCGCATCGCGCGGTGCTGGTGCTCGGGCCGTTCATGAACCGCGAGGCACGCGACCGGCTGCGCGCCCGGGCCCAGAAGCTGGACAAGATCGAAGCGCTGACCTTCGATGCGAATATCGAGACCCTGATGGCCGGTGCGCTGGGTGTGGTCGCCATGGGCGGCTACAACACCTTCTGCGAGATCCTGTCGCTCGACAAGCCCGCGGTCATCGTGCCGCGCACCGAGCCCCGGCTGGAACAGTTCATCCGCGCCGACCGGGCCGAGAAGCTGGGGCTGACCCGCATGCTGCTCGATCCGGGCCCCGATCGCAGCGCTGCCGCCATGGCCGAGGCGCTGCAGGGCCTCGAGCGCCAGCCCCACCCGTCTTCGGTGATGCCGGCCGGCATGCTCGACGGGCTGGATGCGGTCGCCGATCTGGTGGGTGCCGAGCTGGACCGGCGCGGCCGGCCCCAGGCCCGGATCCGCCAGGTATCGGGCGGCGGTGGCGGCCTGCTTCAGGCCCCGCAGGCCGAGGCCGCGCCCGACGAGGAAACCTGGTCCGACGAGGCCGATTTCGGGGCACGACGCCGTGCGGCACCCTGACGGCTGGCGACCCGGCCCCGGCGTGACCTCTGCCAGCCATGGCCAACAACCGACGATCGCCGTGGTCCTGAAGGGCTATCCCCGCCTGTCCGAGACCTTCATCGCCCAGGAAATCCGGGCGCTGGAAGTGGCCGGGCTGCCGCTTCGGCTGGTATCGCTGCGCCATCCCACCGATACCCGGGTCCATCCGGTCCATCGCGAAATCACCGCCGGGGTCCGCTATCTGCCGGAATATCTCCATCAGGAGCCGTTCCGCGTGCTGCGCGGCCTGCGGCGTGCCGCCCGCCTGCCGGGCTTCGCCCGGGCCCGGGACGTCTGGCTGCGCGATCTTGCCCGCGACCGGACCCGCAACCGCATCCGCCGCTTCGGCCAGGCGGCCGTGCTCGCTGCCGAGCTGGAAGAAGATGTGGCGATGATCTACGCCCATTTCCTTCACACCCCGGCCTCGGTCGCCCGCTATGCCGCGATCATGCGCGGCCTGCCCTGGTCGGTCTCGGCCCATGCCAAGGACATCTGGACCAGCCCGGATTGGGAAAAGGCCGAAAAGCTGGCGGATTGCGCCTGGGCCGTCACCTGCACCGCCACCAATCGCGACCATCTGGCGTCGCTCGCCCCCGACGGCCGGGTGCAGCTGCTTTATCACGGCCTCGACCTCTCGCGTTTTCCCGATCCTGGGTCACAGCCGGCGGGACCGGACGGCACCGACCCGGCCCGCCCGGTCATCCTGGTGGGCGTCGGCCGGCTGGTGGAGAAGAAGGGCTGGGACACCGTGCTCGATGCCCTGGCCCGGCTGCCGGCGGATCTCGCCTGGCGCTTCGTCCATATCGGCGGCGGGCCGCTCAAGGACCGGCTGAAGGATCAGGCCGCCCGTCTCGGTCTCGCCGACCGCATCGACTGGCTGGGTGCCCGCGCCCAGGCCGAGGTGATCGAGGCCTATGGCCGGGCCGATCTCTTCGTGCTCGCCAGCCGCATCGCGGGCGACGGCGACCGCGACGGCCTGCCCAATGTCCTGATGGAAGCCCAGTCCCAGCGCCTGGCGGTGGTGGCGACGCGGGTTTCGGCCATCCCCGAATTCATCGACGACGGCGAAAACGGCCGGCTGGTGGCGCCCGATGATGCCGCCGGCCTGTCGGCGGCGCTCGCATCCCTGATCCGCGATCCGGCCCGCCGGGCGGCGATGGGCGCGGCCGGGCGCCGCAGGCTTGAAGGCGCCTTCTCGCTGACCGGCTCGGTCGGGCCGCTGATCGACCGGCTGCGGGCGGCGGTGGCGGCGCGCGGAGGCCGCTGATGCGGGTCGCCCTCTACTGCCCCCTGAAACATCCCGATCATCCGGTGCCGAGCGGCGACCGGCGGATGGCCCGCCAGATCCTGGCCGCCCTGCGCCATGCCGGCCATGAGACCGAGGCCGCCTGCCGCTTCGGCAGCCGCGACGGCCGCGGCGACCCGGACCGGCAGGCGCGGATCGCGCGCATCGGCACCGCCCTCGGCCAGATGCTGGCCCGTCGCTACATGCGCCCCGCCGCCGCCGCCGCGCGCCCCGATGCCTGGATCACCTATCACCTTTATCACAAGGCGCCGGATTACCTGGGGCCGGTGGTCGCGGCCGCCCTCGACATCCCCTATCTGGTGATCGAAGCGTCGGATGCGCCCAAGCGCGCGACCGGCCCCTGGCAGGCCGGCTTTCACGCCGCCCGCCATGCCCTCGCCGCCGCCGATCTGGTGATGCCGATGACCAGGCTCGATGCCGTCTGCCTGGGGCGCCTGCTGCCGGCGGACCGGCTTCGCCTGCTGCCGCCCTTTCTGGACGATATCGGCCTGTTTCAGGCCGCCCGTGCCGATCGCGACCGGGCCCGTGCCCGGCTTGCCGCCGCGGCCGGGCTGGATCCGGCGCGGCCCTGGCTGCTGGCGGTCGGCATGATGCGGGCCGGCGACAAGCTCGACAGCTACCGCGTGATCGGCCGCATGCTCGCCGATCCGGCGCTCGCCGCGACACCGCTTCATCTGCTGGTCGCAGGCGACGGCCCCGCCCGGGCCGAGGTGACGGCGGCACTCGAACCCACAGCCGCCGGCCGGGTGCATTTCCTGGGGGCGCTTGCCCCCGCCCCCCTGGCCGCGGCGATGGCGGCATCCGATATCCTGGTCTGGCCGGCGGTGCGCGAAGCCTATGGCATGGCGATGCTCGAAGCCCAGGCGGCGGGGCTGCCGGTGGTTGCCGGTCGCACCGGCGGCGTGCCCGATGTGGTGGATGACGGGGTGACCGGCCTTCTGGCCCCGCCGGAAGACGCCGCCGCCCTCGCCGCCCTCACCCGGCGGCTGATCGACGACCGGGAGACCCGCGCCCGGCTGGCCGCCGCGGCGGGCCGGCGTGCGGCCGGCCGCGATCTGGCCGCCGCCACAGCGGCACTCGACGACGCGCTGGCCGCCGCCGCACGCAACCATGCGGCGCAACGGGCGCCCCGGCCCATGGAGGAGACGAGATGACCGGACCTACCCGCCCGACCACCGGCGGTATCATCCTGGCCCTGATCCGCCATGGCCGCACCGACTGGAACGACCAGGGCCGCATGCAGGGCCGGCACGACCTGCCGCTCAACGACCGGGGCCGCGCCGAGGTGACCGGCTGGCAGGTGCCCGCCGCCATCGCCACCGCCTATGACTGGTACACCTCGCCCCTCCTCCGGGCGCGCGAGACGGCGGCCCGGCTGGGGGCGCCCGGCGCCCGGGTGGCGCCCGAACTGGTCGAAATGGCCTGGGGCATCTGGGAGGGCCGGCGGCTGGAAGATCTGCGCCGAGAGCAGCCCGACCGCATGGCCCTGATGGAAGCCCAGGGGCTGGATTTCCGCCCGCCCGAGGGCGAAAGCCCGCGCGATGTCCAGCGCCGGCTGAAGCCCTGGCTGGCGGCCATCGGCACCCATGGCCGCAATGTCGTGGCCGTCACCCACAAGGGCGTGATCCGCGCGATCTATGCCGCGGCCACCGGCTGGCCGATGCTGGGCAAGCCGCCGGAAAATCTCGCCTGGGATGCCACCCATCTGTTCCGGGTCGACGAGACCGGCGCCGTCGCCGTGCATCACCTGAATCTGAAGCTCGTCTGAGGACGCCAGACCACATGACCGACGCCACCACCAGCCGCACCGATCGTCCGCGCATCCTGCTCTATGTCCAGCACCTGCTCGGCATCGGCCATCAGAAGCGGGCGGCGACCCTGACCCGGGCGCTGGAAGCGGCCGGCTTCGCCGTCACCTATGTCAGCGGCGGCTTTCCGGTGCGCGGGCTGGATACCGGCCCGGCCGATTTCGTCCAGCTGCCGCCGGCCCGGGCGGTCGACAAGTTCTTCAAGGTGCTGGTCGGCCCCGACGGCCAGGTGATCGACGATGCCTGGCGCGCCCGGCGCCGCGATCATCTGGTGGCGATCGTCGAACGTCTGCAACCGGTGGCGGTGATCACCGAACTCTTCCCCTTCGGCCGCCGCCAGCTCGCCTCGGAAATCGTGCCGATGGTGGAAGCCGCGCGGGCACTGCCCCGCCCGGCGCTGATCGTCTCCTCGGTGCGCGACATCCTGGTCGAGCCGCCGAAGGAAGAGCGCCGCCGCGAGATGCTGTCCCGGGCGCGGCGCTATTACGATCTGGTCATGGTCCACGGCGATCCGGCGCTGGTGCCGTTCGAGCGCACCTTCCCGCTGATGGCCGAGGTCTCGGATCTCGTCCGCTATACCGGTTATGTCGTCGACCGGGCACGCGAGACGGCGCCCCCGCCCGGTGGCAGCGCGCAGGACGGCCGGGACGAGGTGCTGGTTTCCGCCGGCGGCGGCGCCGTCAGCGAGGCGCTGTTCCGCGCCGCCATCGCCGCCCGCGCCCTTACCTCGCCTGCCCTCGCCCGCCGGCGCTGGCGGCTTCTGGTGGGCTGGAACCTGGCCGATCCGGTGCTGGACGATCTCAGCCGTGTGGCGGCAGAGGCCGACGCCACCGGTTTCGTGGTGGAGCGTGCCCGCCCCGATTTCGTCGCCATGCTGGGGCGCGCCGCCCTTTCGATCTCCCAGGCCGGCTACAACACCCTGCTCGAGGTGATCGAGAACCGGGTGCCGGCCGTGGTGGTCCCCTATGCGGGCGGGCTTGAAACCGAACAGGGGCTGCGCGCCGGCCTGGTCGCCGAGCGCGGCCTGGTCGAGGTGGTCGACGAAGAGACCCTCACTGCCGAAGGGTTGGCCGCTGCCGCCGATCGCGCCCTCGCGGCCGAACGGGACTGGCCGCGGCTCGACATGGACGGAGCCGCCGCCTCGGCACGGCTGCTGCACGACCGGCTGGCGGCCAGGGGATAGCATCGGATGGCTGCCGACCCCTGGGCCGATCTCACCGCCGAACTGGATGCCTGGGCTGCGGCCGGCCGGGCGGCGAGCTTCTGGTGGCGCGACGACGATGCCACCGCGCCCTCGCCCGCGCTCGACCGGCTGCTCGGCCGCGCCGAGGCCTGCGGCGTGCCGCTGGCCCTGGCGGTGATCCCGGCCACGGCCGGGCCTGCCCTCGGCGATCGCCTGGCGACGGCACCCGCCGGGATCCGGGTGCTGGTCCATGGCTGGTCGCATGGCAATCATGCCCGGCCCGACAAGAAGAAATCCGAACTCGCCTGCGGCCGGCCGATGGCAGAGATGACCGCCGATCTCGCCCGTGGCCGCGCCCGCCTGGACGAGTTGTTCGGTCCCCGCCTGCTGCCGGTCCTGACCCCGCCCTGGAACCGGCTGCCAGTTCCCCTGATCCGGGAGCTGCCGGCGATCGGCATCAACGGTCTCAGCCGGTTCAAACCGCGCAAGACCCGCTCTCCGGCGCCGGGGGTGGTAGAGGTCAACACCCATATCGACCCGATCGACTGGCATGGCGGCCGTGGCTTCACGGGCGAGGTCGCAGCCCTGGGCGCCATTACCGCACATCTGGCCGCCCGTCGCACCGGCCGGGCCGATCCGACGGAGCCGACCGGCCTGCTGACCCATCATCTTGTGCACGACCAGGCACTGGATGGGTTTCTCGACCGCCTGATGGCCCATTTTGCGGCCCATCCGGCCGTGACCTGGCCGGATCTGCAGACCGTTTTCGCCGCCTGATCCCGGCTGGTGCGACGCAACATGTCGATGGTGGTCCACCTCGGCGCAGAACGGCTTGCAAGGCGCGGGGGGCAACGGGCATCCTATCGACGGCGCGACATGGGGATCGCGCAACGCCGAGGATGATCCGGACCGGTGACCTTTTCCACGACGTCGCTTCCGACCACGCCGGAGACTGCCATGGACCTGACCGGCAGGCCCGCGCCGGCATGCGCGGTGGCCGCCGCCCTGCCGCGGTTGCGTCACCGGCCGGGCCCCCTGATCGCCGATCTTGCCCGCGCGGCCGCCGGCGGTGCGGTGATCGCCCTGCCTCTGCTGGTGGTCGATGGCATGAACGGCGTGCTGCAGCTGGCCCTGATCGCGCTGGTGCTGCTGTTCGCCGCCTTCGCGGTTCAGCGCGGGCTCAAGCTCACCGAAAGCTGGACGGCGGAGGGCCATCACATCGTCCGTCGCGGCGCCATCGGCCAGAGCCGGCTGGATCTCGCCCGCCTCAGGACCTTCCGGCTGGAACATTTCGCCCCCCGCAAGGGTGCGGGCTGGTTCCGCCTGCGCCTGGTCGACGACGGCGGGGTGCGGCTTGCGGCTGAAGACACGCTTGAAGACTTCCACCGCCTCGTCGCCCTGGCCCTGGCTGCGGCCGAAGCCCGCGCCCTGCCGCTCGACGACGTCACCACCCATAATCTGGCGGCGCTCGGCCTCGCCCGGGGGATCGCATGAGCGGCCGGCGCCATGCCTGGCCGCAGCCGCGGCCGCTGCTGTCGGTGCGCGATCTGGTCGTGCGCTTTCATCTGCCCGAAGGGCCGCTGACCGCGGTCGACGGCGTGTCCTTCACCATCAATCCGGGCCGGATCACCGCGCTGGTCGGCGAGAGCGGCTCGGGCAAGAGCGTGCTGACCCAGGCGGTGATGGGCCTGCTGCCGTCCATCGCCCGGATCGAGGGTGGGGCCGCGGTCTTCACCGACCCGCTCGACGGCCAGGCCACCGATCTTGCGACGCTTGCCCCCACCGGCCGGACGATGCGCCGGATCCGGGGCGGCCGCATCGGCATGATCTTTCAGGAGCCGATGAGCGCATTGTCGCCGCTGCACACGCTCGGCGACCAGATCACCGAGGCGGTGCGGCTGCATCTGAACGAAGATGCCGCAGCGGCGCGCGAGATCGCCGCCGACATGCTGCACAAGGTGGGCTTCCCGAACCCCAAAGCCGCCCTCGACCGCTACCCGTTCGAACTGTCGGGTGGTCTGCGTCAGCGCGGCGTGATCGCCATGGCGCTTGCCGCCCGGCCGGCACTGGTCATCGCCGACGAGCCGACCACGGCGCTCGACGTCACGCTTCAGGCCCAGATCCTGAAACTGCTCCGCGACCTGCAGGACGAACTGGGCATGGGCGTGCTGCTGATCACCCATGATCTGGGTGTGGTCTCAAGCCTGGCCGACGACATGGTGGTGCTCTATCGCGGCAAGGTGATGGAGGCGGGCCCTGCGGCCGAGCTGATCCGCAAGCCGGAACATCCCTATCTGAAGGCCCTGCTCGGCGCCGTGCCGCGGATCGGCATGGACCGAACGGAACGGCTGGTGCCGCTGCGCGAAATCGCCCTCGATCCCCGCCTGGCGGCGGATGTGGTGGGGCGTCAGGGCACCGGCCCGAAAGCGGCCGCCGACACGCCGCTGCTCGCGGTCGAGGGGTTGACCAAACGCTTCACCAGCCGCGGCACCGGACTCTTCGCCCGCGGCGGCGGCAGCAGCGTGACCGCGGTCGACCATGTCTCCTTCAGCGTCGGCCGGGGCGAAAGCGTCGGCCTGGTCGGCGAAAGTGGCTGCGGCAAGACCACCACCTCGCGCATGCTGCTGGGCGCGATCCGTGCCGATGAAGGCCGGATCCTGTTCCAGGGTGATCATGATGCCGCGCCGACCGACCTCGCCGCCCTCGACGACGGCGGCTGGATCCCGTTCCGCAAGCGTCTGCAATACGTTTTCCAGGACCCGTTCCACTCGCTGAACCCGCGGATGACCGTGTTCGACATCATCGCCGAACCGCTGGAGATCCACGGGGTCGGCACCGCGAAAGAGCGCGCCGAGCGGGTGAAGGCGCTGATGAAGATGGTGGGTCTGGATATCCGCCATCTCCGCCGCTATCCGCACAGCTTCTCGGGCGGCCAGCGTCAGCGCATCGGCATCGCCCGCTCGCTGGCACTCGGCCCGGAACTGCTCATCCTGGACGAGCCGGTCTCGGCCCTCGACGTGTCGGTCCAGGCCCAGGTGCTGAACCTGCTCAAGGATCTGCAGGATGCGCTGGGCCTCGGCTATCTGTTCATCTCCCACAATCTGGCGGTGGTCGACTATATGTGCGACCGCATCCTGGTGATGTGTGCAGGCCGGATCGTCGAGAGCGCGCCTCGCGAACGCCTGTTCGAAGATGCCCGCCATCCCTATACCAAGGCGCTGATCGCCGCGGTGCCCGAAGCCGATCCCGACCGGCCGCTCGACTTCGCGGCCCTGATGGATGGCCGCGCCTCGGATCCGGCGGCCTGGCCCGAGCCCTGGCGGCTGGCGCCGGGCGGGCCCTCGGTGATGGACGAGGTGACGCCCGGCCATTTCGTCCGGGTGGCCGCAAGCGCGGAGGCCGCGGCATGATCTGCCTCACGCGTCTTGCCGGCATCCTGGCCGCAGCCGCCCTGCTCGCCTTCGGCGCACCCGCACGCGCCGCGGCCGGCGACGATGCCGGGCCCGCGATGGGCAGCATCATCGAGATGATGATCTCGCCCAGCGCGCCCATGCCGGCACAGCTGATCGAGCCGCCGGTGCTTGAACAGCAGGTGACGGAGGGCAAGCTGCCGCCGATGGCCGAGCGTCTGCCCAAGATACCGGCGGTCGACGACCTCGTCGGCCCCGATCTCAGCCCCGGCCGCTATGGCGGCAGCTGGACGATGCTGGTCGGCCGGCCCAAGGATGTGCGCATGGCGCTGGTCTACGGCTATGCCCGGCTGGTGCGCTACACCCGCGATTTCTCGTTCGAGGCCGATATCCTGCGGGAGATGGATGTCCAGGACGGGCGGATCTTCACCCTGCATCTGCGCCCCGGCCATCGCTGGTCCGACGGCGAGCCCTTCACGGCCGAAGATTTCCGCTATTACTGGGAGGATGTGGTCAACAACAAGAAGCTCTATCCGGCGGACCCGCCGCGCGAGCTTCTGGTCGATGGAGAGCCGCCGCGCTTTACCGTGATCGACCAGACCACCATCCGCTATGAATGGTCGAAGCCCAATCCGCGCCTGCTGCCGGCCATCGCCGGGCCGCTGCCGCTGACGCTCTACCGGCCGGCGCACTATCTGCGCCAGTTCCACGAACGCTATGCCGATCCCGACAAGCTTGCGGCGATGATCGAAAAGCGCAAGCAGTCGAGTTGGGCGGCGCTGCACAACCGCATGGACACGGCGACCGATTTCAGCAATCCGGACTTCCCGACCCTGCAGCCCTGGCGGCTGCTGACAGCGCCGCCGGCGGTGCGGTTCCTGGTCGAGCGCAACCCCTATTACCACCGCATCGACCTGAACGGCCGCCAGCTGCCCTATCTGGACCAGATGGCGATCGACATCGTTGACGGAAAGCTGATCGCAGCGCGGGCCGGCACCGGTGACGCCCTGCTCCAGGCGCGCGGGCTGGATTTCACCGACTACACCTTCCTGAAGGCGGGCGAAAAGCGCTCTGACTACAAGGTGTCGCTGTGGCGGACGGGACGCGGGGCCCATCTGGCGCTCTACCCCAATCTCAACGCCCGGGATCCGGGCTGGCGGACCCTGTTCCGCGATGCACGCTTCCGCCGGGCCCTGTCGATGGGCGTCGACCGGCACGAGATCGATGCGGTGCTCTATTACGGCCTGACCATCGGCGGCGGCAACAGCGTGCTCGACGAAAGCCCGCTGTCGCGCCCGGGCTATCGGAAGGTCTGGGCCAACCACGATGTCGACCGGGCCAACAAGCTGCTCGACGATATGGGTCTCGACAAGCGCAACGAGCGCGGCATCCGGTTGATGCCCGATGGCCGGCCGCTGGAGCTGGTGATCGAGACCGCGGGTGAAAGCACCGAGCAGATGGACGTGCTGGAACTGCTCCACGATCAGTGGTTGCAGCTCGGCATCAAGACCTATGCGCGGCCGATGCAGCGCGACCTGTTCCGCAACCGGATCTTCGCCGGCGATACCCTGATGAGCGTCTGGTTCGGCATGGAAGCCGGTCTCGCCACCGCCGAGACCGACCCGTGGGAGCTGGCGCCGGTCAGCCAGCAATCGCTGCAATGGCCGAAATGGGGCCAGTATTTTGAGACCGGCGGCCGGTCGGGCGAAGCGCCCGACATGGAAAAGCCCGAACAGCTGCTGGCGCTCTACAAGGACTGGACGGTGGCGCCGTCCTCGGCCGACCGTGCGCGGATCTGGCGGGAGATGCTCGCGATCAACGCCGATCAGGTCTACACCATTTCTCTGGTCGCAGGCGTGTTGCAGCCGGTGGTCGCCAATCGGCGCCTGCGCAACCTGCCCGATCGGGGGCTCTACAACTGGGATCCGGGATCGCATTTCGGCCTCTACCGGCCGGAGCGTTTCTGGCTCGACAACTGACGGGCGCCCGACGACCGATCGGGCTCAAGATCCACCGCGACAGCTGAGGGGCACCACAGAACCCCGCGGCGGATCCAGGAGGGGGAGCAAGGCAAGCGATGTTCGCCTACATCGCGCGGCGGTTGCTGATGATGATACCGACGCTGATCCTGATCAGCATCCTGGTCTTCGTCATCATCCAGCTGCCGCCCGGCGACTATCTGACGACGCAGCTTGCCGAGCTGGCGGCCCAGGGTGAGGCAGCCAGCCAGGCCAAGATCGAGTTTCTGCGCGCAGAATACGGGCTCGACCTGCCGCTCTGGGAACAGTACATCCGCTGGGCCTCGGGCCTGCTGGTCGGCGATCTCGGTTACTCCTTCGAATATCAGCTGCCGGTGGCCGAGGTGGTCGGCGACCGCCTGTGGCTGACCATGCTGGTGTCGTTCGCCACCATCATCTTCTCCTATGCCGTCGCCTTCCCGATCGGCATCTATGGCGCCATCCGCCAGTACAGCGCGCTCGACCACGGCCTGACCCTCGTCGGCTTTCTGGGCCTCGCCACCCCCAATTTCCTGCTGGCCCTGGTGCTGCTCTATCTGTCGAACATCTGGTTCGGCACCTCGATCGGCGGGCTGATGGACCCGGAATATCTCGACCAGCCGCTCAGCTGGGCCAAGTTCCTGTCGGTCATGGAGCATCTCTGGGTGCCGGTGGTGGTGATCGGCACCTCCAACACCGCCGGCATGATCCGCCGGCTGCGGGCCAATCTGCTGGACGAGCTGCGCAAGCAATACGTCACCACCGCGCGTGCCAAGGGCCTGCATCCCGCGAAGATCCTGGTCAAATATCCGCTGCGCATGGCGCTGAACCCGTTCATCGCGGATCTCGGCAATGTGCTGCCGCAGGTGGTCTCGGGTGCGGCGATCGTGTCGGTGGTGCTGTCGCTGCCGACCACCGGGCCGATGCTGCTGCGCGCGCTGCAGACCCAGGACATGTATCTGGCCGGGTCGTTCCTGATGTTCATGGCGCTGCTGACGGTGATCGGCGTGCTGGTGTCGGATCTGCTGCTCGCCCTGCTCGATCCGCGCATCCGCCTCGACGGAGGACGTTCGCGATGAGCGGCCCTGATCGCTACATCTCCCACGCCCCCTTCGACCCCGTTCATGACGAGGTCCTGACCCCGGCGCAGGAGAAATACTATCTCGCCTCGCAATGGCGGCTGATGTTCTGGCGGCTGCGCCGGCACAAGCTCGCCATGGCCTCGCTCTGGTTTCTGGGCTTCATCTATCTGGTGATGATTTTCGCCGAGCCTTTGAGCCCCTACAACCCCAACACCCGCCATATCGACAACATCCATGCCCCGCCGCAGACGGTGCATCTGTTCCACAATGGCGAGTTCGTCGGCCCCTTCGTCTATGGCACCCGCTATGCGCTGAACATGGACACCCTCACCCGGACCTATTCCGAAGACCGGGTGCGGCCGCTGCCGATCGGCTTCTTCTGTTCGGGAGAGCCCTACCGGCTCTGGGGGCTGATCCCGATGGATATCCGGCTGGTCTGTCCGCCAAAGGGCGGCACGCTGTTCCTGCTGGGCACCGACCGGCTGGGGCGTGACATGCTCTCGCGGGTGATCGAAGGTGCGCGGATCTCGCTGACCGTCGGTCTGATCGGCATCACCATCAGCTTCGCCCTGGGCATCCTGTTCGGCGGGCTCTCGGGCTATTACGGCGGCTGGGTCGATGCCGGCATCCAGCGGCTGATCGAGGTGATCCGCTCGTTCCCGGAGCTGCCCTTGTGGATGGCACTGTCGGCCGCCATGCCGGTCACCTGGCATCCGCTCTGGATCTTCATCGGCATCACCGTGATCCTGGGCCTGCTCGACTGGACGGGTCTTGCCCGGGCGGTGCGCTCGAAACTTCTGGCGCTGCGCGAGGAAGACTATGCCACCGCCGCCGTGGTCATGGGCGCCCGGCCCAGGCGGGTCATCCTGCGCCATCTTCTGCCCAATTTCATGAGCCATCTGATCGTCTCGGCCACGCTCACCATCCCGGCCATGATCCTGGGCGAGACCGCACTCTCCTTCCTGGGTCTCGGCGTGCGCGCGCCGCTGATCTCCTGGGGCGTGCTGCTGAACGATGCCCAGGACATCAACGTCGTCACCCAATATCCCTGGCTGCTGCTGCCGGTGGTGCCGGTGGTGCTGACAGTGCTTGCCTTCAACTTCCTGGGCGACGGGCTGCGTGATGCGGCCGACCCCTACCAGACCTGAACAGCCTGGAGGCCCCCAAAAAAGAACGCCGGCCACAGGATGGCCGACGTTCTTCATGTCGGAGGCGGGTTCAGCCTGGATCAGCAGGCCGCCATGCGGTCGGCTTCGTCGCCGGTCGCCAGCGACCGCATCCGCTCGGGGTCGAGCAGACGGACGGCATGGACGCCATCCAGCGAGATGATGCCGTCGCGCTTGAAGGCGGCGAGCGTCCGGCTGACGGTCTCGATCGTCAGGCCCAGATAGTCGCCGATATCGGTCCGGGTCATCGGCAGCGGCAGCGGGTCGTTCGCCTCGCCACGTGCCTCCAGCCGGTCATAGAGGCCCAGCAGGAACGAGGCCAGACGCTCGCGGGCGCTCTTGCGGCCCAGCAGCAACATCTGCTCGCGCGAGCGGGCGATTTCGTCCTGCGCGAGGCTCAGCAGACGGCGGCCCAGAACCGGGATCCGCTCCTGCAGGGTTTCGAAATCCCGGCGCCGGAAGCGGCAGACCGACACCCGGGTCAGGCTCTCGGCAGCCAGACCGCCCAGGCGGTCGTCGCCCAGGCCAAGAAAATCTCCGGGCAGCAGGAAGCCCAGAACCTGGGTCCGCCCGTCGGGCAGGCTCTTATAGAGCTTCGCCGTACCCGCGGTCACGTTGTACACATAGGGCGACCGCTCGCCTTCCTCGGCAAGCAGCGCATGGGCCGGCACCTCGATCCGCGACACGATCGACGCCACCGCCGACATCGCATCATGGCCGAGATCGCCGCAGAAAGTCAGGGCACGCACGTCGCAGGCATCACAATCGACACGCGAGCAGCTCGTAGGCGGCTGTCCGGAACTGGGCAGAAGGCGGCTGTCGTTCATGGCTCTCGGACCTTATCGTCTGGGGGCGCATCCGTTATATGCCGGGCGCCTTTGCGGGACCGTTAATGGACCGCGTGTTTGTTGCAGATCAAATCTATCATGGCTGCGGACGGTTTCAGAGTGACGTTTCGTCACGCTCCGGTCCCCCGGCATTGCATGCAACGCCGGGCTGGCACCCCAATCGGATCATGATCTGGCACCGGCTGATGTGCTAAACAGGGTCGCCGCACCCGCCGCATCCATCCTTTCCGGAGCGCTACCCCGTGACCCTTGGAGATGCCGTCGACGCCCTGGTTCTGGGCATTGTCGAAGGTCTGACCGAATTTGTGCCGGTCTCCAGCACCGGCCATCAGATCGTCGTCGCCGATCTGCTGAATTTCCGCGGCGACTTCGCCATCGCCTTCAACGTGATCATCCAGCTCGGCGCCATCCTGGCGGTCGTCTGGGAATATCGCGGAAAGATCGTCCATGTCGTCGCCGGCCTGCCCAGCGATCGCGAGGCGCAGCGTTTCACCCGCAACCTGCTGATCGCCTTCTTCCCGGCGGTCATTCTGGGGCTGCTCTTCGCCGACATCATCCAGGAATACCTGTTCAACCCGATCACGGTTGCAACGGCGCTGGTGATCGGCGGCCTGATCATCCTCTGGGCGGAGAAGCGGGACCACCGCGTCCGGGCAAATTCCACCGAGGAAATGCGCTGGTCGGATGCGCTGAAGATCGGGCTCTGTCAGTGCCTTGCGCTGATCCCGGGCACCTCGCGCTCGGGATCTACCATCATGGGCGGGCTGATTTTCGGCATGTCGCGCAAGGCGGCCACCGAATTCTCCTTCTTCCTCGCCATCCCGACCATGATCGGCGCCACCGTCTACATGTTCCTCAAGCACGGCTCCACCCTGCTTGCGGGTGATCTGGGCGTGCTGGCGATCGGCTTCGTCACCTCCTTCATCTTTGCGATGATCGCGGTGCGCGGCCTGCTGAAATTCATCGGGCAGCACAGCTATGCCGTGTTCGCCTGGTATCGCATCGCCTTCGGCCTGTTCATCCTGGCCACCTGGGTGTTCGGCTGGATCGACTGGACCAGCGTCACCGACCTCTGACACCTCCCGAACCGCCCCGGCGGCCTCTCCGTTTTCAAACGGCTTTAGCGGAACCTGCGCTTGGGAGCAGGTTCCGCTTTTCTTTTGCGGGCATCGCCCGAGTTTTCTTTTGCGGGCATCACCCAAGGCGCATTCGGCATGGACCACCGCCGGACCGCACCGTCACGCCACGATGTTCTTTCAGGCCGGCGCGCATGACGCGTCTTCGGCAGAACCCCTTCAGGCGCCCGCGCTAACGTCGCGTCAGCAGGCAGGCCCCGCATGCCGATGGTGAACGATCGCCGGGATGACGAGGCCGGGTTGAACATGCTGACGTGAAAGGATGCGACATGCTGAGGATCGATCGTGTATCCCCGGCGCTGGTCCGGATGACCATCGACAGGCCGCCCGCCAATGCGCTCACCCTGGATCTGATCCAGGCCCTGGCCGACGCCCTCGTCCGCTTCGGGGAAGAGGCCGAGGCACCGGCCGTGATATTGACCGGGGCCGGTCAGCGCTTCTTCAGTGCCGGCGGCGACATACGCGAAATCGAGACGCAGGCGGACATCGCGCTGCCCAGAATGCGCGTCTTCCACCATCTGCTGACCGTGCTCGAGAACTATCGCTGCCCGCTGCTCTGCGCCGTCAACGGCTATGCGGTGGGCGGCGCGCTGGAACTGGTGCTGTACGCCGATTACGTCGTGGCGAGCGAAGACGCCCGGTTCGGCTTCCCCGAAATCAATCATGGCCTGCTTCCGGCGGCGAAGGGCATGCGCCAGGCGATGAACCGCCTTGGGCGTCGGATGGCCGAGCGGCTCCTCTATTCCGGCGAACTGGTTTCGGCACCCGAGGCGCAGGCGATGGGCCTCGTCGACGAGGTCGTTCCGTCGCAGGATGTGCAGGATCGGGCCCGCGTCATGGCCGACGCCCTTCGTCTCAAGGACATGCATCTGTTCGCCGCGATCAAGCGGACCTTCAACGATGCGCCCCTCATGACCGACGCGCAGCTCGAAGCGCGCACCCTCAGCGACATGCAGGATTATCTGAGCCGCGCGGAGACCGCCGCGGCGCGCGAACGGTTCCTCCAGCGCAAGGCGAGGCAGACCCATGATTGACGGCGATCATCTCCGGCTTGAGTTCATGACCTCGCCCGAGGTCGCCCGTGCCGTCGAAAACGGCATGCGGACCATCGTCATCCCCTGCGGCGCGGTGGAGCAGCACGGGCCGCACCTGGCCCTCAGCGTCGACGCCGACCATGCGGAACACCTGGCCGTCCTGGTGGCCAAGGGTATCGGAGATGCGCTGGTTGCGCCGACCATAAGGGTCGGCTGCTCCTCCCATCATCTCGCCTTTCCCGGCACGATCTCGCTGCAGGACAGCACCTTCGAAATGATCTGCCGGGATTATTGCACCAGTCTGGCGCGGCACGGCTTCGACCGCATTCTCATTTTCTCGGCACATGTCGGCAATTTCCCGCCATTGGCCGGCATGCTGCCCCGGCTGCGATCGGCCGTGCCCGCCTCCTGCCGCGTCTCGGCATTCACCGATTCCAGGGCCTGGCTGGAACGGTGGCGCGATGCAGTCGAAGAAGCGGGGGGTGAGCCGATCAGGGTGGGCGGTCATGCGGATATCGCCGAAACCTCGCTGATGCTCGATATCCACCCCGAGCGGGTGCGTACCGCGAAGTACGAAGCCGGAAAACCGGGTCTTCTGTCGCAGAGCGATCTGGAACTGATGTGGCGCGACGGGCTTGCGGCCGTCAGCCCCAACGGCATCCTGGGCGACCCCGACGGATCCTCGGCAGCGATCGGCAGGCACTGCATCGAGCGGATCGCCGCCCTCCTCGTCGCGGGCTTTTCCGAAGGCGATCGGGCGTAACCGGGCCGATCCTCCGCCCGCCAAACAATATTCCGAACACCCGGCAAACCTCGCGGATCTTCGGCAGCTTCTGCTGCGGGCTTCGTGACAAGCTTCCAGTCATTAGAGGGGTATTCCAAACAAACCCGAGAGGGCATCCCAAAATGGCAGTCAAGTTCGGCTTCTGGTCCGAGCAGGAAACTCTGGTCGGCCAGAGTTATGCGCGCCGGCTTCATGAGCTTGTCAAGGAAGCGGTCTTCGCCGAGAAGATGGGTTTCGACATCGTCAGCCTGTCCGAACAGCATGTCGCACTGGGCGGGATTTCCAGCTCCGCGCCCGAGGTCGTCTATGGCTACCTCGCGGCGGTCACGTCCCGGATCCGGCTGCGGCCGGCGGTCTCGCTGATGCCGAAGAAGATCAATCACGCGCTGCGCACGGCAGAGCGTGCCGCGGTCACCGACATCCTGTCCAACGGGCGCATGGAGTTGTATTGCGGCCGTGCGAACACCACGATCGCGATGCGGGCCTTCAATGTGGAGCCTGCTGAAACCCTTGCGCAGATGGAAGAAGGGATCGCGCTCATCCGCGAAGCCTTCAGCAAGGACATCTTCACCTTCCAGGGCGAGCACTACCAGGTTCCGCCCCGCATGCTGGTCCCGAAGCCGCTCCAGAAGCCCTATCCGCTGATGGGCATCGCCGCGACCAGCGAGCGCAGTCACGTCTGGGCGGCCCATCAGGGGCTCGCGGTCCTCAGCCACACGCTCTATCAGGGCTGGGAGGCGCAGGCGAAGATGGTGGAAGCCTATCGGTCGAACTGGCGCCGGGATCCTAACGGTCCCCTCGACCGTCCGCGTCTCGGCATGCCGGTGTTCCTCGGCATCGCCGAAACCGATCAGGCGGCGAAGAACATCTATGCCGAGCCGCTGATGCACTACGCCCGGATCTCGACCGATGCCTATCCCCGGCTCGCCAAGATCGCGGACGACTACGCCTATATGGGTGAAGGGCTGGAAGCCCTCCAGCGCGCGGCCACCGATTGGAATTATCTCCTGAACGACTCGGCCAGCCTGGTCTGCGGCAGCCCGGATACGGTCATCCGTCAGTTGGAACGGTTCATCGATGCCGGCGCCGAAGAAATTCTGTTCCACATCGACTCGGTTTCGCATCACGAGATCATGAAAGCGATCGAGCTGGTCGGCCGCTATGTCATTCCTCACTTCAATGACCGGAACAACGTCGTGCGCCCGACGGACGAGATCCTCGACCGGATTCGCATGATGCGCAAGACCGGCCCTTCGGCCTGACAGCCTGCCGACCGATCTGGAGAGTCTCATGACCGACAAGACCTATTCGGGCCTGCTCGTCGAGAAGCGTGCGAGCGGCGTGGCCGTCATCACCCTGAACCGGCCCGAAATTCTGAACGCCATCGACTGGCCGATGCACGCCGCGCTGGAAGAGGTGTTCGCCGATCTCGACAACGACCCGGCCGTCAGGGCCATCGTGCTCACCGGTGCGGGGCGGGGCTTCTGTTCAGGCGGCGATCAGAACGCGCTCGACGACGACGTGGGAACGATTTCCGCCACCCGCTCCGGGCGTCATCTCATCCGCAACATGCTCGAACTGGAATCGCCGCTGATCGCCGCCGTGAACGGGGTTGCCGTCGGCCTTGGTGCCACGCTCGCACTGTTCTGCGATGTCGTCTTCGCAGAACCCGGCGCGCGCTTCGCCGACACCCATGTGACGGCCGGCGTGGTTGCCGGAGATGGCGGTGCGGTGATCTGGCCGCTCCTTCTGGGGCCGGTCCGGGCGAAACACTATCTGATGACCGGCGACTTCATTTCGGCGGAGGACGCGGCAGCGGCCGGCATGATCAACAAGGTGGTACCGCAAGGCACCGTCGTCGAGCATGCGATCCGCTATGCAGAGATGCTGGCATCCGGCCCACGCGACGCCATCGTCTGGACCAAATACGCCGTCAACAAGCTGATCAAGGATCAGGTTCATCTGAACCTCGACACGGCTGCGGCGCTCGAAATGCTCACCTTCAACAGCCCTGAGCGCAGAGACGCCGTCTCCACGTTCCGCGAGAAGCGCAAGCGCTTCGCAGAAGGTGGCTACTGACATGGGCGGGCCACACGCGTTTTCTCCAGCTGCCCCCTCTGCCACTGCTCCTTCACCGATGCCCCCCGAAGACGGGACGCTGCCGTCGCTGCTTCGTGACCGCCGCGACAGAATGGGCAAGGACGTCGCCTTCTTTCAGAAGCGGGCCGGCTCGTGGCACGCCTCGACCTGGGATGACTATGCAAGGCAGGTCGCCTGCCTGTCGCGTGCCCTCCTGGATCATGGCCTGCAGAAAGGGGACCACGTCGCCATCATCGGCGACGTCTCGCAGGAATGGGTCATCGCCTTCATGGCGACGGCCTGTTCCGGCGGCGTGGCGGTCGGGATCTATTTCACCTCGTCGACAGAGGAGGTGGAATATTTCCTGGAAGACTCCGGCAGCAAATTCGTCTTCGTTGCCGGCGAGAAGGAACTCGACGTCCTCCTGCGCAGCCGGCAGGCGGCGACGCTCAAAAAGATCGTGGTGTTCGATCCCACGGTTCCGTCCCTTTGCAACATCGTGACGCTGTCGCAGTTCTCCGCGCCGGCTTCGGCCTGTGCCGCGTTGCTCGACGATCAGGCCGGCCTGGCACGTCCCGGCGACAATGCCTGCATCGTCTACACCTCGGGGACGACCGGCAATCCCAAGGGCGCGATCCTCACCCACCGGTCGCTGATCCAGGGGGCCGCGACCACCCGAAGCTATTGCCCGGCCCTCTACCGCGACCCCCAGCGGGTTGTCGTCCATCTCCCGCTCTCTCATGTCGTGGGGCTCGGACAGGGGATCGTCTTTCCCCTCATCAGCAGGGTGACGCCCTATTTCGGCGAGACCGGTGCCGACTTCGCGGCGACCATTCAGGACGTGAAACCGACCTACTGGATGGCGCCGCCGCGTTTTTATCAACGCTATGCCGCCGAACTGGTCAGCAGGATCAATGCATCCTCGTCGGCACGGAAGACGTCCTATCACTTCGCGATGTCGATCGCACAGAAGGCCCTTGCGGATCGCCAGGCGGACGGCCCCGATGACCCGTTTCTCCAGGCGCTTTTCGCCACCTGTCGCGATCAGATCTTTCTGCCGCTTCTGGCGGAGATCGGGCTCGACCAGCTGACGTCTCCCTATACCGCATCCGCACCGATGCCGCCGGACGTCATGAAGCTCTGGCAGACATGGGGTGTGAATCTCAAGGAAGCCTATGGCCAGACCGAACTGGTCGGGGCCAATGTCGCCCAGATGCGCGACTGGTCGACGCCCGGCACGATCGGCGTGCCGATCGCGGATCCCCGCTGGAAGACGCGGGTCGCCGGCGACGGCGAAATGCTGGTCGCGGGGCCCGGTCTGTTCATCGGCTATCTGAACAAGCCCGAGGAGACGCTGGAGGCGCTCCGTGACGGATGGCTGCACACAGGTGATGTCGTTCAACTTCGCCCGGACGGCCTGCTGGCGATCATTGATCGGAAAAAGGAAATCATCAACACCTCCGGCGGCAAGTCGATCAGCCCGGCGCAGATCGAGAATGAATTGCGCCAGAGTCCGTACATCTCGGAAGCGGCGGTGTGCGGTGACGGGCGCAAATACCTCGTGGCCTTGATCGAGGTCGACCACATCGCGACCGCCGACTGGGCAAAAGACCGCGGCGAGGCCATCAACACATATTCGGATTTCTGTTCGTCGGAAGCCGTCATCCGCCTGATCGAGGGCGAAGTCGCCAAGGCGAACCAGAGACTGGCGCCTGTCGAACAGATCAAGTCGTTCCGGATCCTCCCCGAGGAACTGACGGCCGAGAACGGCGTGATGACTGCCACCAGGAAGAAGAAGCGGAAGGTCCTGAACGAACGCTATAAGGACCTCATCGATTCTCTCTATGACCATTCCGAAGACAGCCTGATCCGCAGCGCCCTCTCGAACACATGACGCGGTCGCATCGTGCCGCTCGAAGGATTGTCATGACAATGCTGTCCTGCACCTCACGCCATCCGTTCCTGTCCTCGACGGCAGAGATCATCGACGAGGCGCGCAATGGTCGGATGTTCATCCTTGTCGACGACGAGGACCGGGAGAACGAGGGCGATCTCGTCATTCCGGCGCAGATGGCGACGCCCGAGGCGATCAACTTCATGGCGTCACATGGCAAGGGTCTCATCTGCCTGGCGCTCAGCAAGCAACGGGTCGATCAGCTCGGCCTCAAACTGATGAGCGCCGAGAACGGCACGCGGCACGCGACGGCCTTCACGGTCTCGATCGAGGCGCGCGAGGGGGTTTCCACCGGCATTTCCGCAGCGGACCGGGCGCGGACCGTGGCGGTGGCGATCGACGCCGCCCGGGGCTCCGAACATCTCGTCTCCCCGGGCCACATATTTCCTCTGGTGTCCCGACCGGGCGGCGTGCTGGTCCGCGCCGGGCATACCGAGGCGGCGGTCGACGTCGCCCGGCTGGCCGGCCTCAACCATTCCGGCGTGATCTGCGAGATCATGAAGGAAGACGGCACGATGGCCCGTCTCGACGATCTCATCGCCTTTGCCCGCCGTCACGGGCTCAAGATCGGCACGATCCGCGACCTGATCGCCTATCGCCGCCGCCATGATCATGATGTCGAACGTGTGGTCACGGCGAAATTCGACAGCCGATGGGGCGGCACGTGGAGCGCCATCACCTTCCGCAGCACGGCGACCGGGACGGAAGCGATCGCGCTGGTGAAGGGCGTGATCGACGCGCGGCCGACCCTGGTGCGCATGCACCCGCTGGACGTCCTGTCGGACGTGCTGGGCCAGACCGGTGATCGCAGCGATATCGTCGCCCGGTCCATGGCCGACATCGCCGCGGAAGGCCGCGGCGTCATCGTGCTGTTCAGCCGCGATCTGCCGATGTCGCAGCTTCTTCGGGTGAAGTCGGGTGAGCCGATCGTGGATAAGACCGAGCTGCGCAATTATGGCATCGGCGCCCAGGTTCTGGCCGAGCTGGGCATTCACGACATGATCCTTCTCTCCAATTCGGAGCACACCCCGGTCGCCCTCAGGGGTTATGGCCTGAACATCGTGGAGCGCCGGACACTGCCGGTCGCCACCGCCACCCCGTGAAGCCGGTTCACCCGACATCCCGCACCCATGCTGAACGGCCGTGTCCGCAGTCACGATCGGGTCGACAGCATGTCATTCCATCGCCTTGTGGGAGGCTCAGCATGTCCGCGCACGATCATGCCGTTCTGAAACATGTGGAGACGGCGGCCTTCAGAACGCTCCTCAGATCCGTTGCCGGGTCGGTCTCCATCGTGGCCTCGGGCCAGGGGGCCGACAGGCGTGGTTTGACCGTCACCGCCGCCACCTCGCTATGCGTCGAGCCGCCGATGGTTCTTGCCTGCATCAACCGCAATGCCGAGGCGCATGACGTCATTCTCCGCACCGGCGCCTTTTCCTGGAACGTGCTCGCCGCCGATCAGGTCCGGCTGGCGGAACGCTTCGCCGCGATGGACGGCAGCAAGGGCGCATCGCGTTTCACCCCCGTCGACTGGCACGATCTGGCCACCGGCGCGCCGGTTCTTCTGCACTCGGTCTGTAGTTTCGATTGCAGGATAGAAGACACTCTCCAGGTCTCCACACATACCATCATCATGGGTGCGGTTGTCGCGCAGAGCCATAACCCTGACAAACGCTCCCTGATCTATGCCGCGGGCAGATTCGGAACCCTGGAATATTTCGACCTCGCGGTCCCTGGGAAATAACCCCTCTCCCGACCCTGCACCATAACCGTCCCGCAGACAGGCTTTCCGGACATCTCGGATCCGGAGAGAGGGTGGCGTGCGCGGTGCTGATCCCCGCCGCACCGTCTCGCCCACCCTCTCATCGCCCCCTCCTCCCCCATATCGCCCCCTCCCCCCTTCGATGCTGCTTGTCCGACGCTCCCCGTCGATATGGACCAGCCCCTTGCCCTGCTCGCCCACGTCGCCTCCTCCGGGAGCGGAACGTGAGCACTGCGTGCTGCCCGATACCGGGTTCCGACCGAAACCGACCCGGCACAACCGCGTATGCCCGGTCCTTTTGGAGACTGCAGGATGATCGAAGACGCAACCACAAAGGTGTCGGCGCCGCCGCTGACATCCACGCCGACCCGCCATCGGCGGTATGCCCTGACGATGCTGTTCCTCATCTACATGCTGAATTTCGTCGATCGCCAGATCGTCAATATTCTGGCGGAGCCGATCAAACGCGAGTTGGGCCTTGCGGACTGGCAGCTGGGATCGTTGACCGGGCTGTCTTTCGCCCTCTTTTATGCGGTTTTGGCCCTTCCGATCGCGCGATGGGCAGAGCGTGCGAACCGGGCCAGGATCGTCGCGCTCTCAGCGATCACCTGGAGCCTTTTCACAGCCCTCTGCGGCGTCGCCCAGAACTTCGCCCAGCTGTTCCTCGCCCGGGTCGGCGTCGGCGTCGGCGAGGCCGGCTGCACCCCGGCCTCTCAGTCTCTGATCACCGATTACACGACCAGAGAGAAGCGGGCCTCGGCGCTGGCCTTCTTTTCCATGGGCATTCCGGCGGGTTCGCTGGTCGGCATGATGGTCGGCGGCCTGATCGCGGACCAGCTCGGCTGGCGCGCCTCCTTCGCCCTGGTCGGCGTGCCCGGCATCATTCTGGGGCTTCTCGCGTTTTTTACCCTGCCTGAGCCACGCAAATCCGCCTTTGCCGCGAAAGAGGTGCAGACGACGCCCCCCCTCAGGGACGCGCTGCGCGAACTCGGCAGGAACCGCACCTATATCTGCCTGACGATCGCCATGGTCGCGATGAGTTTCGGGACCTACAGCAATCTCGGATTTCTGGGCTCCCATTACCTGCGCAACCATGCCGAGGGATTGGTCACCCTCGCCGCTGCGGTCAACGACCTCACCGGTCTTCAGCTGGGCGCCACCGGCTTTCTCGGCACGGCGTTGGGGCTGATCATCGGCATCTTCGGCGCGGCAGGCACCTGGCTGGGTGGCTGGGTCACCGACCGCGCCGTACGCCGCAACCTGAATGCCTATGCCACCATTCCCGCCGTGGCGGCGCTCTGCATGCCCTTTGCGCTGCTCGCAACCTATCTCACGTCGAATACATTGGCGGCGCTCTGCCTTCTGAGCCTGCCCATGATGCTGCAATCCATCTATTACGGCCCCATCTTCGCGACGGTCCAAAGCCTGGTCCGCCCGCGCAGCCGGGCAACGGCCACCGCCATCTTCCTGTTCTTCGCCAATCTGATCGGGCTTGGTCTCGGGCCGCTGTCGGTCGGCCTGCTCAGCGATTTTCTCGCCCCCTCGCTCGGCTCCGGTGATGCCATCCGCTGGGCCCTGATCAGCACCGCGGTGGTCTTCATCGTGGCCGCCACGGCCTTTCTGGCGGCGCGAAAGAGCATCCATCAGGACATCGTCAGTTGACGGGATGATCGTCCCGCAGGCCTCATACCCGAAGCAGATCCCGATCAGGCGGCCTCGCCTGATCGGGCCCCTTCCGTGCCGGATACCCGCGCCGACCTCGCGTCAGTCCCCCACGACCTCCGTCCGGTCCCGCAGATATCGACGCGGAGGTTGTCCCATGTGCTTTCTGAACATGGCGGTGAAAGCACTTGGGGAATCATATCCCAGCTCCTGCGAGATCGCCTGGACGGTCGCCCCCATCGACAGCCGCTGAACGGCCATCACGATATGGAGCTGCTGGCGCCACCGGCCGAACGGCATCCCGGTATGTTTCAGGACCAGCCGGGCAAAGCTGCGCTCGCTCATCGCGACCGCTGCCGCCCATTCCTTCAGGGTCCTGCGATCGTCCGGCGTCTCCAGCAATTGTGCTGCAATACGCTGTATTCGTGGATGGCTGGACACCGGGAAATGCAGCGGCTCCGCCTTCATCTGCGCAAGCTCGTCCAGAATGACCTGCGCCAGACGGCTCGTGGGGCCTTCCAGGGGATAGAGCGGCGGCTGGTTGGCCAGATGAAAGATCATCTCGCGCAGCATCGGGTTGATCGAGAATGTCGCGCAGGCATTCGGAAGCGGTGACACGCCTGTGGTGATGAACAGGCAATATGCCCGGCCGTTATCCGACATGGAGACGCTGTGGGGAATCTCTCCCGGAATCCAGACCGCGCCATTGGACGGAACGATACGAAGCCCGTCGAGCGTCCGGCACATGACCGAGCCTTCTGCCGCCACAACCAGCTGCCCCTTCCGGTGCTGGTGGATCGGCAATTCGTCATCGTCCACTTCGCGGCGGATCAGAAACGAGGTGACCGGCCGGGCAAGCTCGTCAGGATCAAGCGCGGCAAAGCTGACACGCAGGCCCGTGACATCCCATGGCCGCGCCACCGCCTCGCCGATCGTCGAGGCGTCCGGCCGTTTGGCACCCTTCCGCACAATCTTCGGCAATATTGCGGCCCCTCACGCATTCCACCGCGAAACATACGCCCAATTTGACAGTTTCGCGACATAAAATGGCAATCCAATAGATCCTGCCAAGGGTTGGTGTCGGATACACTCTCCGATGTGCACAGCCGGAAGGCAGATGGAAGGCGTATCGACCCGAGAGGTCTGTCCGGCGGTGTTTTCCGCCGTCGCGCCGGTTCTGAGCCAGGCCATCCGCTGTGCAAAGGGGAGACGCCATGATGAACGGGAGTCACCATCATGAACACGCTGACGCTCGACAGGACGGACATCAAGATCCTCAACGAGTTGCAGAAGGACGCTAATCTGACGAATGTCGAGCTTGCCGGGCGCATCAACCTGTCTCCGTCACCCTGCCTCACGCGCGTGAAGAAGCTGGAGCAGATGGGCATCATCGAGAGGCGGGTCACCCTTCTGAACCCGAAGGCGATGGGGCTTGAAATCAACGCCTATATCCAGGTCACGCTCGACAAACAGCCGCAGTCGGCGCTGGAGAATTTTCGGGAGTCGGTCGAGCGGATTCCGGAGGTGATGGAATGCAACTGGATGACCGGCGACTGCGACTTCCTCCTGCGCGTGATCCTGAGGAACGTCGAAGACCTTGAACATCTGATCACGAGCAAGCTGTCGAAAATCGAGGGCGTCGCCACCATCAGGTCCAACCTGGTTCTCAAACAGATCACCTACAAAACGGCGCTGCCCATCGGCACATCCCACACGATCATCGTCCGGCTCTGACACGGACCCTGTGCGACCTCGCCACCCGGAAGCGAAGCGGGGCTTGCCGATCACGGCCGGCCCCTCAATATCAAGGCGTGGCGATTTTCGTAGGCGCGCCCTGCGCACTCAACCATCGAAACCGGGCCGAAAACGTCGTAAAAGGGCGTGCCGTCATGTGCACGCCCCTCCTCAACAAGCCGAGGCCGCAGGAACCCCGTGAAAGATCAATGGCGTAAGATAGCCGTTGCCCCGATGATGGACTGGACCGACCGGCATGACCGCTATTTTCTGCGGCAGATCAGCCGGCGGGCGGTGCTGTTCACCGAGATGATCACCACCGGTGCCCTGATCTACGGGGATGCCGCCCGGCATCTGGCTTACGATCCGTCGGAACATCCGGTCGTGGTGCAGCTCGGCGGCTCGGACCCCAAAGATCTGGCGACAGCGGCCCGTATCGCCGCCGATGCCGGCTATGACGAGATCAATCTGAACTGCGGCTGCCCCAGTGATCGGGTCCAGTCCGGCCGCTTCGGTGCCTGCCTGATGGCCGAGCCGGCGCTGGTGGCGGAATGCATGGCCGCGATGAAGGCTGCGGTCGACGTGCCGGTGACGGTGAAATGCCGCATCGGCATCGACGACCAGGACGAGACCGAAACCCTGTTCCGCTTCGTCGAAACGGTGGCATCGGCCGGTGTCGGCGTCTTCTACGTCCATGCGCGAAAGGCCTGGCTCAAGGGGTTGAGCCCCAAGGAAAACCGGGAAATCCCGCCGCTGAACTACCCGCTGGTGCATGCGCTGAAGCGCGCCCGCCCGGATCTTGAAATCCTGATCAATGGCGGGCTGACCACGCTCGATCAGGCCGAGGTGGAGATCGGGGGCGGGCTCGATGGTGTGATGTTCGGCCGCGCCGCCTATCACGACCCCTATATCCTGGCCGAGGTCGATACCCGGTTTTACGGCGAGACCACCCGGATCCCGGATCGGTTCGAGATCGCCGAGCGCATGCTGCCCTATATCGAGGCCGAGTGCAGCCGCGGCACCAATCTGATCGCGATCACGCGTCACATGCTGGGCCTGTTTCAGGGCCTGCCCGGTGCCCGCGCCTATCGCCGGTATCTGAGCGAGAACCATGCCCGCAAGGGGGCCGGACCCGAGGTTCTCGTCGCCGCTCTCGACGAGATGCGCCGTCGCGGCCGCCATGCCGCCTGATGCTTGCAGGCCACCCATGCAACCTTTGCGTTCTTTTCCGCATGGCGCACTGCAGCATCGACTGCCATGATGCCTCTGACGTGATCTGTCGAGGCCGGGTGGAATGAGTACAGTATCGACATCCGAAACAGCGCCCACCCCCTTCATGCAGGGGCTGCGCGACGCCGTCCCGGTGGCGATCACCTTTCTGTTCATCTTCACCGCCTATGGCGCCGTTGCCCGCCAAACCGGTCTGGATGCGGCGGAAACCGTGGCGGTCACCCTCGCGATCTTTGCCGCGCCGGCACAATTCGTGATCCTGGAGCCGTTGAAGCAGCACGCCTGGATCACGGTTGCCGGCATCGCCCTGGTGGTGAACTTCCGCTTCCTGCTGATGGGCGCGGCGCTGGTTCCGCATTACGGATCCCTGCCCCATCGCCGGGTGCTGCCGCCGCTGCTCTTCCTCTCGGCCAGCACCTTCGCGCTGGGCTATACCTGGGCCAATCAGCATGCCACCCGGTCGGCGGCAGAAAAGCTGCGCTATTATGTGGGGGTGGTCACGCTGTCGGTGCCGCTCGCCGCGGGCGGTTCCGTCGCAGGCTTCCTGGCCGATGACATTCTGCCCGCAGAACTTTCCGCCCTGCTGCTGCTGGTGATGCCGGTCTATTTCACCACGCTCCTCGCCAAGGCGGCCCGGCGGCGGGCGCCTTTCATCGCCGGCCTTATCGGCTTCGTGCTGGTCGACCCTGCGGATCAGCTGGTCCCCGGTTTCGGCCTGATGATCGTGGCGGTCACCACCGGACTGGTCATCGTTCTGGTCGAGGAAATCGGCGCCCGCCACGGGAGGGCTGCATGACCGCTCTGCTCGACTCGTTGATGACCGACTGGCGGGTCTGGCTCGCGATCCTGCTCGCCGGCGTGATCAGCCATGCCCTCCGGCTGCTGCCCTTCGTGGTTTTGAAAGCGCCCGACAACGCCGCCGCCAGCCCCCTCTTCCGCTTTTTCGACTATGCCGCCTTCGCCGTGTTGGGCGGGATCATCGGCAGCGCCCTGCTGGCGCCCCAGGCGGGGCGACCGCTGATGGGCTATGCCCATCCCGGCACGCTGGTCTCGGTGGTGGTGGTGGTCGAATGCTTCCTGATCGCCCTTCGCCTGGATCGCCCTTTGCTGATCGTGCCGATCGGGCTTGCCAGCCACGCCCTGCTCACGGCCCTGCTGGTCGGCTGACGCTTGTCTCACCCCCGCGACCTGACCTATGCTTCGGGCATGGGGTCCGGTCGGCCCCGCCCGTCCGCGGAAAGGGCTGCGCCCGCGACCGACGAGAGATATGGCCGATCATTCCGTCGCCCTTTCCCTCGTCCGCCGGCGGACACGGACGGTACCGGAAAGGGTTTCCGTGATGACCGACCGGCGTTCTGCGCCCGCAGTGCGACCCGAACCATTCCTTCTCGACCTCGATCAACAGCGTCGCCAGGCACGTGAGTTGCTCCGTGCCGCCCGGGCGGGCGATCCCGATGCCCGGGCGCGACTGCACCGCCACTGGCGCCGTGCCGACCGGCCAGCCGTGCTGGCTGATGCGCTTCACGTCATCGCCCGCGAGCTGGGGCTCGCCTCCTGGCCGAAGCTCAAGGCCCATATCGCAGCGCTCGACGCGGCCGGCGCCGCCATCGCCGGCGCGCATCCGGTGGCAGACGAAGCCCCCGGAACCGTTCACCTGCGCTGTGGCAGCGATATTCGCGACGGCCTGCGCCTCGCCGGCTTTACCGGTGACTTCCTGGAAGTCTCGGACCCGATCTGCCATGGCCCCGTACCCGAGGGCGACGACATCATCGGGGTCCGCGCCCGCTTCATCGCCCGCAGCTATCAGAGCCTCCCCGGGCTGACCGTGGCTGCCGTCACCGACAAGCTCACCCGCGAGGCTGAGGGGCTCGCCGCAGCCGCAGGCGGCACCAGGCCCGTGGTGCTCTGGATGGAGCATGACCCTTATGACCAGCTGATCCTGGCCCGATGCCTTGCCGCCTTCGCGGCAGCCGGCCGCTGCGAGGGGCTGCAGCTGATCCTGCGCGACGGCTTCCCCGGCCGGGCGCGCTTCATCGGCCTCGGCCAGTTGCCACCGCCGGCGCTGCGCCTGCTTTGGGCCGAGCGTCGGCCGGTCACCCGCGACATGCTCGGGCTTGGCCAGGCGGTCTGGGCAGCCCTGCGCCGGCCCGATCCGCGCGATCTGGCGGCGATTGCCGCCGGCAGCACCCCTGTCTTGCCCCAGATGGCCCCGGCACTACGCCGGTATCTGGCCGAACTGCCTGGGCTCGGTGACGGCCTGTCGCTGACCGAACGCCTGACGCTGGAGATGATCGCCGAGGCCCCGGACGCGCCACCGACCGCCGGCCGGTTGTTCGGCCGGCTGATGCGCGAGACCGACCCCCTGCCCTGGCTGGGCGACGCCATGTATCTCGCGATCCTGCACCAGATGACGCAGGCCGGCGATCCGGCGATCCGCCTGATCGATGCCCCGGATGGCGATCCCTATCGGGCGACCGTCGCGTTGACCGACGCCGGGCGGGCGGTGCTTACCGGCCGTCGCGATGCCCTCAGCCTCGCCCCGCCGCCGCGTCAGCAGGGCGGCGTGCTCATCGATCCCGCCGCCCGCCACTGGCGTTGGGACCGCGATGCCGAACGCGTCGTCGAAGCCGGCCCCGCCATCAGTTGACGACATGATGCCGAAAGGAAACGGCCCCGCGCATCACGCGCGGGGCCGCCATATGTCACTGATCGTCGTGGATCAATAATAGGCGTACTTGCCGTTGCTCCACTTATAGACCACGTAGCCGGGGGCAGCCACATCGCCCTTGGCGTCGAAGCTGATATTGCCCAGCACGGTGTCGAACTTCATCGAGTGGAGGTTCTTGTTCACCGCCTCGAAGTCGACCGACTTGGCGGCATTGGCCGCCTGGGCCCAGGCCTGAACCGCGCCATAGGTGTAGAGGGTATAGCCCTCGGGGTCGAAGCCCGATTCCTGGAACTTCGCCACAACAGGGGCCGCCGCCTGGTTCAGCTTCGGATCCGGGCTGAAGGTCATCAGCGCGCCCTCGCCGGCCGGGCCGGTGATCGACCACCATTCCTCGGTGACCATGGCGTCGCCCGACATCAGCACCGCGTTCAGGCCGGCTTCCTTGGCCTGGCGCTGGATCAGCGCCGATTCGGTGTGATAGCCGCCGACATAGATCAGCTCGATGCCCTCGTTCTTCATCTTGGTGACGAGGGCCGAATAGTCCTTTTCGCCGGCGGTATAGGCCTCATACATGGCCTCCTGCACGCCCAGCTTGTTCAGGTTCTTCTTGGTCTCATCCGCCAGACCCTGACCATAGGTGGTCTTGTCGTGCAGAATCGCGACCTTCTTGCCCTTGAAATGCTCGTTGATGAAGGCGGCCGCCACCTCGCCCTGCTGGTCGTCGCGACCGCAGGTGCGGAACACGCCCGAGAGGCCGCGTTCGGTCAGCTGCGGGTTGGTGGAGCCCGGCGAGATCTGGACGATGCCCTCGTCATTGTAGATGTCCGACGCCGGGATCGACGACGACGAGCACCAGTGGCCGGCGACGAAGACCACGCCGTCCGACACCAGCTTGTTGGCCAGCGACACGGCCTGCTTCGGATCGCAGGCATCGTCGCCCACCACCAGACGCAGCTGCTCGCCGTTCACGCCGCCGGCGGCGTTGATGTCCTTCACCGCCATTTCGGCGCCGTTGCGCATCTGGGTGCCGATGACGGCGTACTGGCCGGTCATCGGGCCCGCAACCGAGATCACGATCTCGGCCTGCGCCGCACCGGCCAGCGCCAGCGTCGCCACGGCGCCGAGCAGCGCCCCCTTGAGACCGCGATTGATCGAAGTCCTGGTCATGGTCTGGTCGTCTCCCTGTTGACCCGCGCCGACGGGCGATCACGCCCGCTCCCCCGGCACGGAAACCCATCTCAATCGTCCTGGGCGCCAGCGCCCGGGCCTCAACCGCCCTGAGCCTGGGACCCTGCCGGTCTCAGCCGGCAGCCCCGCCCTTCTCGCGCCAGCCGAAAATCCCGGCGCGCTCATAGGCCCATGGATACTGCTTCACCATCATCATCGCGTTATACGCACGATAGACGATCATCGCGATCGCGACGAGCACCACCGCATCCACCACATAACCGGTGAAGGATATCAGCTCACCGTCATAGAGCGCGTATTTCAGGAACCGCGACGCCGCGGCCAGCAGCATGCCATAGGGCACGGCATGCCAGACCGGCCGCCAGGTCATGGCCAGCGCGCGGCCGGTCATGTAGGCGCAGAAGCCCATCAGCGCCAGCGTCACGCCGATGAAGACCGGCAGGCTGCTTCCGATCACGGCTTCCATGAACCGTTCCCCCCATCGATACCGCGCATCAATGCCCGCCCTCCAGATAGGCCCGCCGGACCTCCGGATCGGCCAGCAGCGCCTGGCCGGTGCCCGAGGTGACGATCTGGCCGGTGGCCATCACATAGCCGCGATGGGCCAGTTTCAGCGCATGGAAGGCGTTCTGTTCCACCAGGAAGATGGTGATCTTCTCAGACGTGTTGATTTCGCGGATGATCGAAAAGATCTGCTTCACCACCAGCGGTGCCAGGCCCAGCGACGGCTCGTCGAGCAGCAGCAGCCGTGGGCGGCTCATCAGCGCCCGGCCGATCGCCAGCATCTGCTGTTCACCGCCCGACAGCGTGCCGCCGCGCTGATTGCGCCGCTCCTTCAGCCGCGGGAACAGGTCGAAGACCCGCTCCAGATCCTGCGCGAAATATTTGGGATCGGTGGTCACCGCTCCCAGCTGCAGGTTCTCGATCACCGACATGCGCGGGAAGACCCGCCGGCCCTCGGGCGACTGGGCAATGCCCATACGCACGATCTGGTGGGTGTCGAGCCCGGTGATGTCCTGGCCGTCGAAGACGATCCGGCCGGACCGCGCCCGCGGATTGCCGCAGATGCTCATCAGCAGGGTCGACTTGCCGGCGCCATTGGCACCGATCAGCGACACGATCTCCCCCTCGGCCACCGACATCGACACGCCCTTCAGCGCCTGGATGTTGCCGTAGAAGGTTTCCAGCCCCGAAATCTCCAGCATCACTGCGCCTCCGGGCTGATGCCGAGATCGGCTGCGACCTCGGGCGGCAGCTCGTCATCCTCTTCCTCGCCCAGATAGGCGCGGATGACGGCGGGGTCGTTGCGCACCGCTTCCGGCAGGCCGTCGGAAATCTTGCGGCCGTAATCCAGCACCACGACGTGGTCGGAAATGGTCATCACCACGCTCATGTCGTGTTCGATCAGCAGCAGCCCCACCCCGTCGCGGTCGCGGATCGAGAGCAGCAGATCGTTGAGTTCCAGCGATTCCCGCGGGTTGAGCCCCGCCGCCGGCTCGTCCAGGCACAGCACCGCCGGGCGGGTGCACATGGCACGAGCAATCTCGAGCCGGCGCTGATGGCCATAGGGCAGCTCGCTCGCCAGCCGGTCGGCATGGTCCATCAACTCCACCCGGCGCAGCCAGTCGACCGCCAGCTCAAGCGCTTCGGTCTCGACCTTGCGATAGGATGGCAGGCCGAACAGGCCGGCGATGGAGAAGGCGGAGGCGCGCATCAGCAGGTTGTGCTGGGCGACCAGCAGATTCTCGAGCACAGACAGGCTCGGGAACAGCCGGATGTTCTGGAAGGTGCGCGCGACACCGGCGCGGGCGATGCGGAAGCCGTCCATCCGCTCCAGCTGGCGGGCACCTTCCGCGGTGTGCAGCGTCAGCGCCCCCGCCGTCGGCCGGTAGAAACCGGTCAGGCAGTTGAACACCGTGGTCTTGCCGGCGCCGTTCGGGCCGATGATCGCGGTGATCTCGCCCTTGGCGGCGGTGAAGCTCAGATCGTTCACGGCGGTCAGCCCGCCGAAACGCATGGTCAGGTGCTCGACCTCGAGCAGCGGCGCCGGGGCGGTGGTCGCGCGGGGCGCCGCGGTTGCGGTCGTCGTCATCCGATGGATCCTCCCCGCCTCATCCGTCGCGCCCATTGAGGCCCAGCCTGGACCTCAATCGCGAGAGCTGCATGGTCGGCTCGCGGAAGGCGAGCAGGCCGCGCGGCCGCCAGATCATGATCAGCACCATGGCGAGGCCGAAGAACAGCATGCGGAACTGCTGCAGATCACGGGCGAGTTCCGGCAGCAGGATGAGCAGGATGGCGGCCAGAACCACGCCGACCTGGCTGCCCATGCCGCCCAGCACCACGATCGCCAGGATCACCGCACTTTCGGTGAAGACGAAGCTCTCGGGGCTGATAAAGCCCTGACGGGTGGCGAAGAAGGCGCCGGCGAAGCCGCCGAAGGTGGCCCCCAGCGCGAAGGCCGAGAGCTTCACATTGGTGGGATTGATGCCCAGCGACCGGCAGGCGATCTCGTCCTCGCGCAGGGCCTCCCAGGCGCGGCCGATCGGCAGCTTGCGCATGCGCAGCACCACCAGATTGGTGATCAGCGCCAGCGCCAGGATCAGGTAGTAGAGGAACACCACCCGGTGTTCCGAGGAATAAGAGAGCCCGAACAGCTCGTGGAAGGCGGTCTCGCCCTCGCCCGCATTGCGGGTGAACTCGAACCCGAAAAAGCTCGGTCGCGGAATGCTGGCGATGCCGTTGGGGCCGCCGGTGAACCAGCTCCAGTTCAGCAGCACCACGCGGATGATCTCGCCGAACCCAAGCGTCACGATCGCCAGATAGTCGCCGCGCAGACGCAGCACCGGATAGCCGAGCGCGATGCCGAACGAGGCGGCGAACAGCCCGGCCAGCGGCAGGCAGGCCCAGAAGGACCAACCGAAATAGGCGTTCAGCAGCGCATAGGAATAGGCGCCGACCGCATAGAAGGCGACATAGCCGAGGTCGAGCAGACCCGCCAGGCCGACCACGATGTTGAGGCCCCAGCCCAGCATCACATAGATCAGCACCAGGGTGGCGAGGTCGACCGAGGTGCGGTCCATGAACGGCATCAGCGGCAGGATGATCGCCACGACGATACCGCCCCAGCCGATGCCCTTCAGATATTTCGCCACACCCTGGCCGGCATGGGTGCCGGCGCGGGCGCCGCCATGGGCCGGGCCGCGGACCCGGGCCCAGGTGGTGATGGCCAGCCGGCCGAAGAACACCGCGACGACCGCGATGATCAGCCAGTCCCAGCGCGGTTCCACCACCACGACCGGGCCTTCGGCGACGGTCTTGAGACCCAGCATCGGCAGGGCCAGGATGAAGGCGACGAAGGCGGCGAGACCCGCATCCTTGATCGCCGCGCCGACGGGATTAGGCCGGCCGGCGGCAGGGGTTCCGGTGGTGGTCGCCATCAGACCTTCTCCACCTCAGGCTGGCCGAGCAGGCCGGTGGGCCGGAAGATCAGCACCGCGACCAGGATCGAGAAGGCCGCCACGTCCTTGTATTCGGCCGAGAAATAGCCGGACCAGAAGGCCTCGATCAGCCCCAGCAGCAGCCCGCCCAGCATGGCGCCGGGCAGCGAACCGATGCCGCCCAGCACGGCCGCGGTGAAGGCCTTCAGCCCGGCCAGGAAGCCGATGAAGAAGTCGATCACACCGTAATAGAGCGTGACCATCAGCCCGGCCACCGCAGCGAGCGCCGCCCCCATCACGAAGGTCAGCGCCACCGTCCGGTTCACGTCGATGCCGAGCAGGGATGCCATCTTCATGTCCTGCTCGCAGGCGCGCTGGGCGCGGCCGAGCGGCGTCTGCTTGATCACCAGAGTGAAGGCGGTCATCGCCGCAACGGTGGTCAGCACGATCAGGATCTGGATGTAGGAGATGGTGACGGCGTTGTCGCCGAAACCGTGGATGCTGATCCCGCCCGAGATCACCGGCTGCAGCGCCTTGGTGCGCGCGCCTTGCACGATCTGGACGTAATTCTGCAGGAAGATCGACATGCCGATGGCCGAGATCAGCGGCGCCAGGCGGAAGGATCCGCGCAGCGGCCGATAGGCCACGCGCTCGATCGTCCAGCCATAGGCGGCGGTGAAGGCCATCGCGATCAACAGCACCATCAGCAAGGCGAGCGGCACATAGGTAATGCCGGCCATGCCGAGCACCGAGAAGGCGATCAGCGAGATGAAGGCACCGATCATGTACACCTCGCCATGGGCGAAGTTGATCATGCCGATGATGCCGTACACCATCGTGTAGCCGATGGCGATCAGGCCATAGATGCCGCCGAGCGTGAGCCCGTTGACCAACTGCTGAAGAAAGTAGTCCATGACCCCCCGATACGGTCTTGGTCACGGCCGTCATGACGCGCAGCCCCTGACATCGTCATCCCGTCTGCCCGGCTGGTCGCCTCCGTCGGACACACACGTCCTGCAACCGGCATCCCCTCTCCCCCGAGAGAATGGCCCTGTGCTTCCGGCAGGTTTCTGACCTGACCCGCCGTCCCGGTCGTGAACGTGGTCCGAACGGATGAGGCCTTCCCCCTGGTCATCCGTGATCGCCCGTCATGTCCTGCAATCGTCTTGCAGCCCCCGGTGTCGAGGCTTCTCTGCGACCCCCCGGTCGCGGCCTCGATCCCCTGTCATCGATCTGTCGAAAAGAGTAGCCACTGGCCACAGGGTGCGGCAAGCCCCGAATGCCGCTTTCCCGAAGATTTGCGCGCACGGCACTATCGCATCGCGTTCCTTCCGGGAAACTCGGGAGGCACATGCAACTTCGAACATATTCGCCGGTCTCGTCCACCATCAGTGGACGGCGGATCCGGCCGGTCGGCGACCGCGGACCGTCACACGATGATCGAACGGCCGCCGGGGCGCGGAACCATAGCGGGCGCCGCATCCCGTGCAGGTCGCGCCCCCGCATTCCGGCGGTTGCGGACATAGGCGAGCTTGTCGCGCGCCAGCCGCGCCAACGCCGCCTCGGGCGTGCCGTGGGGCGCCATGAACGCCACTTCCTCGCCCGTGGCCGCATCCACGGCTGCCACTCTCAGGAAGCCTGCGGTCGCGGTTATCTCCAGCAGGATATCGGCATCGGCTGCCATGGGCGGATCCTTCGGCGGATGATCCGGATAATCTGGCCCCGCCCGGCCGGCGACACAAGTCGCACCGATACAAGAACGGCGCCGGAGGAAGCCCTCCGGCGCCGTCGGTTCGGATGCCTGCGGAAAAGGCGGATCAGGCGACCGCAGCCCCCTGGCGGCAATCGAGGCCGAGCTCGCTCCAGACCGAGAGCAGCGCTTCGACCAGATGGTCCATCATCGCGTCGTCATGGAAGGGGCTGGGCGTGAAGCGCAGCCGTTCGGTACCGCGCGGCACGGTCGGGTAGTTGATCGGCTGGACATAGATGCCGTGCTCGTCCAGCAGCAGGTCGCTGGCCTTCTTGCACGCCACCGGATCCCCCACCATCACCGGCACGATATGGCTGACCGACGGCATCACCGGCAGGCCCGCTTCGGCGAGCAGCCGCTTCAGCCGGGCCGCACGCTCCTGATGGCGGGTGCGCTCGACCGTGCTTTCCTTCAGATGCCGCACGCTCGCCAGCGCACCGCCCGCGATCGCCGGCGGCAGCGAGGTCGAGAAGATGAAGCCCGGCGCATTGCTGCGGATGAAATCGACCGTCGCGGCCGAGGCGGCGACATAGCCGCCGACCACACCGAAGGCCTTGGCGAGGGTGCCCTGGATCAGGTCGATCCGCCCCATCAGCTCCCGCGCTTCGGCGACACCGCCGCCACGCGGGCCGTAGAGGCCCACGGCGTGAACCTCGTCGATATAGGAAAAGGCGCCATGGCGTTCGCAGACATCCAGGATCTCCGCGATCGGCGCGATGTCGCCATCCATCGAATAGACCGATTCGAAGGCCACGATCTTGGGCGCCGCGGGGTCGACCGAGGCGAGCTTCGCCTCAAGATCGGCCGGATCATTGTGCCGGAAGATGTGCCGCGCCGCCCCGGAATGCCGGATGCCGGCGATCATCGAGGCATGGTTGAGCGCGTCGGAGAACAGATGACATCCGGGCAGACCACGCGCGAGGGTCGAAAGCGCCGCCTCGTTGGCGTTGTAGCCCGAGGTGAACAGCAGGGCCGCTTCCTTGCCGTGCAGATCAGCAAGCTCTGCTTCCAGCAGCACATGCAGATGGTTGGTCCCCGAAATATTGCGCGTGCCGCCCGCACCGGCGCCCATGTTCCGCACCGCATCCTGCATGGCCGCAAGCACCTTGGGGTGCTGGCCCATGCCCAGATAGTCGTTGCTGCACCAGACGACGATGTCGCGGGTCCCCTGGGGACCGTGATGGGTGGCGCGCGGGAAAGCGCCGGCATGGCGTTCGAGATCGGCAAAGACGCGGTAACGGCCTTCGCGCTTCAGATCAGAGAGCGCGGCCTCGAAAAACGCCTGATAGTCCATCACTAACCTCACAACACGTCGTGACGCGGTCCGCCCGGCGGTTCGTCCGTCGGGCTCGAGACCCACGTGCCGGGAAGGCTTCTCCCGCAGGACCGGTTCCGGTGGGGGACCGGTCGGAACGGGGCGCTTCCTCTTGGCTCGGACACGTCACGCACCCGAACCGGCGTATCGGCCAGAGACCGGCAGTGCGGCCCGAAACCGGCGTCGCCCGAGGCGTGACATGTTCATGCCACAAAGATAGGCCGACAGCCTACGCGACACAACGACGCGCCGCGGATGGACGCCCGGAAATTCAGGCGTCGACCGGCTCTGCGGCACTCGATCGGCCCTCGTCACCCGCAACTGCGAGGCGGTAGCGCTCGGTGGTGCGATCAACCCGGCGGGCCAGCTCGCGCATGATCTCCACCGCCATCTGCGGCACCTGCGCGATCAACTGGAAGAACAGTTCCTTGGAAATCCGGAGCGCGATGACCGGGGTTGCCGCCACCACCGTCGCGGTCCGGGGCACATCGCACAGAATGGCGATTTCGCCGACCACGTCGTTGCGGCCCAGATCGGCCACTTTCAACGGGCCGCGCGGGGTTGCGACCTGCACCTCGGCCGAGCCCTCGACGATGATGAACACCGCATCACCGACATCGCCCTCGGCAAACACCCGGTCGCCCGGATCGAAGGTCAGCCGCTCGCTGGTGAAGGCGACGAGCTTGAGCTTGGCCGGCTCGATGTTGGCGAACATCGGCACATTGCGCAGCACTTCGACATCGCGAATCAGGCTCACCGTCGCCTCCTGCACCTTTGCAGCCGGGTCATCGCCGGCGCCCATTCCCTTGCATGCATCCCACGGGACGCATTCCCCGATCGCGCACCGTCAGCCCTCGGACGTCAGGCGGCGGAAGGCGCTGCCTTCCTGATCGATCTCGTCCGGCGTGCCGGTTTGTGCAACCCGCCCGCCCTGCATCACGACCACACGGTCGAAACTCCGCGCCAGCGCCGGGCGTTGCAGCGACCACACGATGCAATGCCCGGCCATCGCCTCGCGCAGGCGCTCCACCAGATCCACCTGCTCCAGCGTGTCGACGGCGGAGGTCGCTTCCGACAGGACCAGCAGATCCGGCCGCTTGAGCAGCGCCCGCGCGATCGCCGCCTTCTGGCGCTGTGCATTCGACAGCCTGGAACCGCCGGAGCCCACCTGGAAGGCCAGCCCCGCGGCCATCACCACGTCGCGCAGCTCCGCCTCGTCGATCACCTGGGCGAGCTTCTGCCCCACTTTGCCGCGCGCCTGGGCCTGGCCGTGGACGATGCGTCCGAACAGGATGTTGTCCTGGATGGAACTGCGGGCATGATAGCGCGTCCGGTCGAAGAACTCGATCCGTGCCTTGAGGTCGCCGGGTCCGTGTTCCATCAGGCGCTTGCGCGCGATCAGGATCCGCTCCCGCACCCGATCGTCGAGCACGTCCAGCCGGTGACGGGCGGGGATCAGCTGCAGGGCCAGACCGACCAGGCGGCGACGTTCCTGGGCGTCGAGTGCGCCCACCCCCTCGCGCTCGATACGGTTCAGCAGCGTCTGATACCCCGGCAGATCTTCCGACGAGATGAAGCTGTACTGCTCGAAGAACTCATGGTCGGGCGGCAGGTCGGCGAAGAGTTCGATCATCGTGGCAGCGATACGCCGGCCGGCCTCGACCAGATCTGCATCCAGCGAACCATCGGTCAGCACCTCTTCGACGAAGGGATGCTCGACCAGCGCCTCCAGCTCTTCACCATCGCCGCGCGGGGCGCCGAACAGCAGGTTTTCGGCGACACTGGCGTTGTCGTTCCAGCGCTCCACCTCGAAGGGTTCGACCAGCTTGCCCAATCCTTCCGCGCCGAGGGCGCTGTGGAATTTCTCGCGGCCTTCCAGCACCCGGGCCGCGCGTTCGGGCTCCGCCTCCGGATCGATCCGGCCGCGCAGGCCCAGTGCAAAGACGTCGTCGTCCAGCCGCACGATCTTCAGGGCTTCGATCATCCGGCGTTCGACCGCCTCGATCCCCTCGCCGCCGACCGCGTCGTAATCGATCCAGTCGGCGTTGATATCCCATTCGCAATTGCCCGAGCGCCGGGCCTCGTTCAGGTCCCGCTCCCACAGCCGCTTCGCCTCTCCGTCCAGCTCGCGCGCGATGACCGGGCGATGCTTCAGACCGTAGAGCAGGTTGTCGGCCAGGGCGCCGTTGAAGAACACGGTCGAGGCGCCGACGAAGGCGATGCGCCGCCCGACCACCGCATCGGGCAGGCCGGCCAGATCCTGGCCGCCGATCGTCACCCGTCCCGATTGCGGGTCGGCCAGACGCGCCAGGATCAAGGCCAGTTCGTGCTTGCCGCTGCCGGCGCCGCCGACCACGGCGGTATGGGCATCGAGCGGCAGATGCAGGCTCACCCCTTCCAGCAGCTGGATTTCGCCCTCGTCGGCCAGGCTGACGCCCGAGAGGACGATCTCCCCCGTGAAGGGCTCGATCTTGGGCGGATCCGACAGAAGACGGTCGGGATCGATCATGCCGGCGGGCTCGAACTGGGCCACGACCTGCTCATACTTGATCCGCGCGTCTTCCTTCATCTGATAATAGGCGAGCAGTTCCTTCCACGGCGAATACAGCTCCTTATAGGCGCTGATCACCGCCACCAGCGCACCGATCGACAGCTGCCCCTTGATCACCAGATAGCCGCCGATAGTGAAGAAAAAGAACGGGCCGAGCTGCGAAATGAAATTGTTCAGAAACTTGATAAAGAACTTACGGATATAGATTTCGTAGCGAACCCAGAACACGCCGTTCATGCGGTTCGCGAAATCCGCCAGCTCATAGGCCGCTGTATCGTTCGATCGGATTTCCTGAATACCGGTGATCGTCTCGCCGATCCGGTCAGAGACCTTGCGCATCAGCCGCACCCGGGTCTTGCCCAGGTTGTTGACCTTGCGCTGCAGCTTCGGGATCAGATAGATCTGGATCGGATAGAGCGAGATCGCGGCCAGCCCCATCAACGGGTCCTGCACGAACAGAAAGGCCAGAATGGTCAGCAGCGTGCCGCCCTGATAGGCGGGGGTTGCGATCGCCTCGGCGATGTAGCCGCCAAGCGGCTCCACCTCGCTGGTGATCATCGGAATGGTCTCACCGGCGCTGGTCCGGCGGAAATGCGGCAGCGGGAAGCGCAGCACCCGCATAAACAGGTCATAGCGCAGCCGCCGGAGCATGCGCTCGCCCAAGAGGCCCTTGTAGACGTTGATGACGTATTTGAAGGCCTGGTTGACGATGACCAACAGCAGGAAGATGGCGCAGAGTGCAAACAGATATTCCAGCTGATCGAATTCAAACCCGAAATAGGTCTTCGGGAAATCGCTGCCCTGGATCGCCTTGTTCAGGATGACCTTGGGCAGGTCCAGAAAGATATAGAGGAAGGGGAAGGATGCGACGGTGAGGATCAGAAGGATGATCTGATGTCGCAGACTATGGCGAACGATATAGCGGAACAGCGAATGTTCCATCGATACGCACCCCTTCTTGTTCTTCTTGTCCGCCCCCACGAAGGCCGGAATCGCCCCATCCCGGCAGCCGCCCCTCCGGCCGCCGATCAGCCTAAGCGCAGCGCAGGCCGGCCGCAAGTCCGACGGTCGGAAGACGGCCGGGGGCAGTGCCCGGATATGTCGTCCGTTCAGCCCCCTCCCCCCAATTCCAGTCCCCCAAATCCGGTCCCCCTGTTCAAGGCCCCCTGTTCGGGCGCCCCCCGTTCCGATGGTTGTGGGGGCCGAGACCGCAATGCCATCGTCGCGTCAAGGACGGGTTAACCATAGTCCGTAAACACGGCCCGGCATCGCCGGGGCCGGTGCATCACGACGCGATACGATCAGGGGCTAGAGGCCATGCAGATTTCTCTCCGGTTCCGGGGCACGGCCTCGGTCGCCGCGCTGGCGGTTGCACTTTCGTCCACCGTGGCATCCACCGGGGCCTTCGCCCAGGCGATCATCGACAACGGGACGGTCCAGCTCGGCATCAATCCCGAAGGCAACCTGGTCGTGCCGCGCTCCGCGCCTACGCCGATCGGCCTGACCTATCTTCCCGAGAAGAATACCGGCGGCAGCTTCGGCGAAGCGCTGGGGCCCGGCTGCGCCTGCGAAGGCTGGGGCATCGCCGATATCGGCACCACCCTGTTCGGCAAGGCGGGCGAAAGTTTCGGCACCGCCAATATCGACCCTGCCAGTATCGACCTGACCGTCAGCGGCACCGGCACCCATGCGACATCCACGGGCAGCGCCGCCCGATCGGTGGTGAATGTGGTCGAGCCGGGCGCCGATGGCCGGGTGCTGCAGGTCACCCATGATTTCAAGCCCATCGACGGCGTGGAGAACCTGTATCAGGTCGACGTCACGGTGAAGAACATCTCGGCCTCGGCGGCTGGCGAGGTTGCGAAGCTGATCTATCGCCGTGCCATGGACTGGGATATTCCGCCCACCCAGTTCTCCGAGGTCGTCACCATTCAGGGCTGGCCGGCAACCAAGCTGATCGCCGTCAGCAATAACGGCTTCGCCGACGGCAATCCCAACACGCCGCAGGGCGCGATCCCGGCGACAGGCACGGTCGCCAACGGCAACTTCACCAATGGCGGCCCGTCCGACCATGGCGCCGTGTTCGACTTCGATTTCGGCAAACTGCCGGTCGGCGAAGAGGTGACCTTCACCATCTATTACGGGGCGGCCGGCAACGAGGCACAGGCGCTGGCGGCGCTCAAAGCCGTCGGTGCCGAGATCTATTCGCTCGGCAAGCCCTCGGACGGCCCCCGAAGCGACGCCGATGCCGGCACGCCCAACACCTTCATCTTCGCCTTCGCGGGCGTCGGCGGCACGCCGATCGGCGGTGGCGGTGGCGGCGGCGGGTTGACCATCCCCTATGCCAACGCCTTCCGGCAGATGGCCTTCGCTATGGCGCGCGAACATATGCGCCTGGTCTCGCAGCGTCTGACCGGCCTTTCGCATGGCGGTGAAGGCACCGAAGTGTTCTGGGGTGGGCGCTCGGGCATGATCACCGCCCTCGCCGCCCCGCTCGCCCAGCTGGTCTCGGCTGAAGAGGATGGCGGCATCCAGCTGGCCCAGCTGGCCCAGAATGCCGCCGCAGCGCCCGCCGGCAACACGGCCCAGGCGCGCGATATGGGCGGTGTCGAAGGTCTGCGCGCCTATGTCACCGCCTCATACTCCGTGGGTGAGATCGACGGCACCCGGGCCAGCGGTGTCACGGTCGATTACGATGCCATCAACCTGGTCGGCGGGGTCGATTACGAGGTGTTGCGCGACGAGGGCGGTTTCGACAGCCTGCTGTTCGGTGCCGGTTTCGGCTATGGCGATTATGATGGCGAGATCGACAGCACCCGCACCCGCATCGACACCCGCGGCTATACCGCCATGCTCTACGGCTCGGCCACCTTCGCGAAATCGGCCTATGCCGATCTGACCCTCGCCCATAGCTGGCTGGATTACGACTATCGCCGCGACACCGGCACCGGCGACGTCACCGCCACGCCGGACGGAAGGGAATGGGGCGGCACGCTGCGGGTCGGCTATGACTTCCGACCCCGCATCAGCCGCTTTTCCCCCACCCGCTGGGTGTTCGGGCCTTTCGTCCAGGGCCAGTATCTGAAGGCCGATATCGACGGCTTCACCGAACGGGGCACCGGCGGCGTCACCTTCGAAGATCAGAACGCAAAGTCGGTCACCTCGCAGCTTGGCATGCATGCCTCGGTGATGCGGTCGATGGATTGGGGCGCGCTGATCTTCTCGGGCCGCATGGCCTGGGAACATGAATACGAGGACGGCGCCGACGCCGTCACCCTGTCGAGCGGCACGGCGCCCATCGACAAGGTCGATCCCGACTACGCCCGGCTGGAATTCGGCGTCACCGCGCTGATCGGCAACGACGTCGCGCTGACCGCCGACTATGCAACGCTCGCCGGCGACAAGTACCGGACCGAACATACCGGTCGGCTGCGTCTGCGCATCGGCTTCTGAGATCGCGGCATTGCGGGCGTGGGGGCGTCGCGACGGCGGGCCTCAGCGGCGGCCGGGCAGGCGCAGCCCGGCCCCGCCGCGCTCGCGCATCACATCCTCGCGGAAGGCATGCAGTTCGGCCGGGCGGCCGCCGGTCTCGTTGGTCATCCGGCCGGTCGGTTCCACCAGCCCCGCCTGCAGCACAAGCCGCCGGAAGTTCTGCTTGTGCAGCCCGCGCCCGGCCAGGGCTTCCACCGCCGTCTGCAGCCCGGTCAGGGTGAAGGCGGGGGGCATCAGCTCGAAGACCAGCGGGCGGTAGGCAAGCTTGCCGCGGATGCGACCGATGGCGGTCGCCAGGATGCGGCGATGGTCGAAGGCCATCGCCCGCCCCATGCTCCACCCCTTGGCCGGCACGCCGCCGTCACTGCCCCCGCCGGGGGCTGCGGCGACGCCGAAGCTGCGGTCCCGCACCGCTTCGGCCACCAGGCCCGCCTCGTAGAGCAGCTCATAGCGCTCCAGCACCATTTCGTCATGCCAGTCGGCCGCCTCGCCGGCGCCGGCACCGAAGGCCAGGTCGACCCGGGCCCGCCGCCGCACCCGCTCGGCCGAGGCCGCCGCGGCGACCCAGGCTTCCAGCTTGGGCCGGATGACATCCCGCACCACGGACGGTATGCCGGCCCGGCGATCCTCCCACGGAAACAGATCGTACCAGGACCGCCAGCCCGCCTCGGTATCGGCCGGCGGCACCGCCTCGCGGACGAGGGCCAGATAGCCGATCGACACGATCCGCGGCCCCCCCTGCCATTCCCGCGGGTCACGGCCGCGATCGGCAAAGGTATAAAGCTGTTCCACATAACCGAGCGGCAACCGGGTCTGCGCCGTCACCCAGGCGCGCAGACCGCTTTCCAGCGTCCGGTGCGCCTCGGGCCGGAACGGGCCGGCCGGCAGGGCGTCGCCTTCATCGCCATGCACCACCAGAATGCGCGGGTCATCATCGGTGACCGCCACGATGGCGGCGGCAAGCCCGACCACCACACCGCCCTCGCCCGGGCCACGCACGGTGGACTGGACGTGATGTTCGACCGGCGGCGGAAGGTCGGAACCCGTCATGGGGGGATGCCTCGCGCCGGTCAGCCGTGCGGAACCCAGGGGGCCAGCAGATCCATGCGATCATAATCGGCAAAGCCGTTCTGCCGGATGACCACGGTGACCCGTTCGATATAGTCCCCGCCCAGTTCGGAGTACCGGGTCAGGTGGCGCAGCAGCAGGCCGCCATCCAGCTGTTCACCCATGCGACGCATCATCTGACGCTCGGCCCGGAACTCGGCATAGGCGGGATGGCTGTTCAGGGTGCGGACATAATCGATGACCGATTCGACGATCGTCTCGTAGGGCTTCACCACGAACAGCGCATCGTCCCAGGTCATCACGCCGAACAGCGCATTGCCTTCCCGCGCCGACCGGGACGTGCCCCAGCCGGATTCAAGGGCCGCCTGCCCCAGCGCCAGCGAGGTGGGAATGGCGTCGACGCGGGCCAGCAGGTCGTCCAGATCGGTGGCCTTGCCGCGATAGAAGCGGGCGATCTGGGCGATCCAGGCCTGATCGCGCGGGCTGGGGGTGATGCCCGCCCGCACATCGCGCAGAATGGCCTGAAGCCGGGCCCGTTCGCCCAGCACGGCATTGTTGACCGCAACGATTGCCGGCAGCACCGCGCCCAGGAAACGGGATTTGCGCTCATCGCCCATGGCGGCGTCGATGTCGCCCGGCAGCCGGATCGGCGGAAGCGCGCTCGTCCGGGACCGGGCGGTCGGAAGCGGCGTCACGACCGGCCGGGGCGTGCTCAGCACCGCGACATCCAGCCCGCCCTCTTCCACCGCCCACGGCATGGTCACCAGGGGTGTGCGTGGGGGCAGATGGCGGATCAGATCAGACGCAGCCGCAGCCTGGCCACCGGTCAGCCCCGCCGACACGGCCATGCCGAGCGCGCAGGCCAGCAGGCGAGCACGGCATCCGGTCGCGATTGGAGGGCTGTGGCGATATCCCGTCATGTCCAGATGGATAGCCGAGCCGACCAACCGGGTCCAGAGGAAAGCGCCGTCATCCGGCAGCCTCCCCCCGGGGCCGGGGGGCAGGCCACGTTGTGCGGTTCAGCTCACCGGCCCCCAGGGGCCGGTCCCAACCCGACAGGCGGTGACATAGTCGGTGTCGGTCTTCGTCCCCTCCAGGACGGTGGCGCGCAGGTCGCGACAGAAGCGCCCCCCCCTTGTGCCGCGCTCCCGGCCCGGCGTCACCAGCATCAGCGTGCCGTCGGCCAGGGTCCATCTTGCCGTCTGCGCCGGCGCCGCCTCGTTCAGAACCACGGTCAGGCAGCGCCGATCCTGTTCGGAGAGATGACTGTCCAGGTTGTCACCGAAGATGCCCGTCGCGGCGGGTTCGACCACGGCCGAGGCGGCGCACATGCCGGTGTGGGCGTCGTCGGCCCGGGCCGGGCGGACATCCAGCGCCATCGGCAGCGTGACAGAGATGACGAGAGAAAAGGTAATCGACCATCGGGGGGAACGGTACATCACTTATACCAGTCTCAGTTGTCGCGCCCCCCCGAACAAGGGGGAGTGTCATCAAGCTGCAGCATGACGGCCCGAAGGTCGAGCGAAAACGTCCCCAACCGATCACCTGAAGAAGGCGGATCATCGGGCCAATGGCAGCTCCACCGCCATGCGGAGACCGCCTTCCTTGCGATTCTCCGCCCGGATCAATCCGCCGGCCGCCTCGATATTGCGACGGACGATCCACAACCCGATGCCGAAATTGCCGGCACCCGGCATGCGCTGGCTGTCGTCGCGGATCGAGACATAGCGTTCGAAGATCCGCTCCAGATCGCCCGGCGGCACGCCCGGGCCCTGATCATCGACCAGCACCCGCACACGGCCCTCGGTGACGGTCGCCGTCACGACGACTTCGGTGCCGGGTTTCGTGAAGCTGAGCGCGTTGTCGAGCAGGTTCTGCATGACCGTCTCGATCATGTCGGCCCCCACCCTGACCGGGATGTTGCGATCGATCCGGCCGACCACCCGGCGGTCGCCGGTGGTGCGGGCATTCTCCTGATACTCGTCGACGATGTCTTCCAGCAGGGCAGAGAGGTTGAGCGGCGTGCGCGGCGGGTTGAGCAGGTCGGCCACGGTCTCCTCGATCCGGCGCGCGGCATTGACCAGCACGTCGAGCCGCTGCACCGACCGCTCGATCAGGTCGAGCGAGCGGCGACCGCGCAGATCATCGGCGGGAACTGAGCGCTTCAGCGGCTCGATGCTCTGGGAGATGACGGCGATCGGGGTCTTGAAGGCGTGGGCGTTCTCTTCGGCCGTGCGGCGCATGGTCTCCGCGGTCCCGCGCAGATCGCGCACCATGTCGTCGAAAGACCGGGCCACGTCGTTCAGCTCCGGCACCCGGTTCATTTCCGAGAAGGAGCGCTGGGTGCCCGGATCCTTGCGGATCCGGCGGGCGACGCCGGCAAAGCCGCGGATATTGCGCCAGACACTGGTGAACAGCCACAGCACGACCAGCGCCAGGGTCAGATAGACCGCACCGGCGAAGCGGACTTCCGGCATCTGCCAATAGGGCCGGGCCAGGCTCTGCCCCACGATCCCGTCCGTCGCATGGGCCGTGATCACCACCCAGCAGCCCATGGCGGCATCGATCGGGGTCAGAGAGGTCAGCACCTCCACCTGCCCCTTGGGGTTGGTGTATTCCACCGCCAGCGGCCGGCCGCCGCCGCAGGTATCCGCCAGCCGGTCCAGAACCCCGGTCTCGATCAGCTCGGCGCGTTCTTCCTGCAGATAATCCACCGGCACGGCGGGGACCGAGGCGATGTAGAAAAACGAATTGCGGTTCGCCTCGTTCGACGGGCGCAGCATCAGCTTGATCGAGACGTCGGGCTGCGCCATGCGCTCGATGGTCTGGCGCACGCGGGGCACGGCGGCCGCATCGAATTCCGACAGCAGGGGGACCAGCGCCTGGGCAACAAGATTGCCCTGGCGCTGGACACTGTCGAGAAGCAGGGTCCGCTGCTGACGATCCGCCTCTTCGAACTGGTCGTAGAGGATCATCGGGACGCTGAAGAACACGACCAGAAGAATGCCGAGCTTGACGGCGAAACTGTCGACCGTTCGTCTCAGCGCACGCAGCAGCGTCATCCCGCCGCCGCCCCTCAGTCTTCCGTCGCAGCGGCGTCGGTCGACCGCGGCTGCTCTGCATCCAGCCAGCGATAGCCGAAGCCCGGATAGTTCTCGATCTGGCCGAAATCAGGGTCCAGATCGCGGAACTTCTGCCGGATGCGCTTGATGAAGGTCCGGACGTTGGAGCGATAGCCCTCGGACCCGTCGCCGGCCATGAAACCGGCGCCGTGGACAAGGTCGTAGAGGTCGCGATAGCGCACGTCCAATCCGGCGCGTTCCACCATATGCAGCACCATGCGGAACTCCGTCACGGTGAGTGGCACTTCCTGGCCACGCCAATAGGCCCGGTGGGTTTCGACCTTAAGCTCGATCTCGCCATTGCGCAGCACATCCGACGCGGCGGCCGCATCGGCGGGGGCGCCGGCGGCTTCGCCGGCCTGGCCCTGGGCTGCGGCTTCGGACCGCCGCTTCTGTCCGCCCAGGATCAGTTCGATGCGCCGCCGCAGAATCGAGAAGCTGCGCGACTTTTCGACGAAATCCACCGCACCGCTGGTCAGCGCTGCCTCTTCGTAGATCTGATCCGACAGCACGGTCAGAAAGATCACCGGAATTTCGCACCCGTCCGAGCGCAGGCGGCGCAGCACCTCGATGCCGTTCATCTCGGGCATCTTCCAGTCGAGCAGGATCAGTCCCGGCGCCTCGCCCTCGGCAAGATACGACAGGAAGCCGGGGCCGCTTGGGAAATCGGCCACGGCGAAGCCCGCATCGACCAGGTTCTGGGCGATGGATTCCCGGAACAGGTCGTCATCGTCGACGATCGCGACGTGCAGATCATCCACGCCGGTCGTCCCGGCCATGCCGTGTTCAGCTTCGTCCGCCATTCCGGTTCCTTGCTCTGATGTCGGCGAGACAGGCCTTGCGCGCCTTCTCGGTATCCTCTGCGCCACGAATCGCGAGCGTCACCACCCGCAACTCCTGTGACGTGATATCCAGATAGAAAAACAGATCCGCTGCACAAGATCCGGTGCGGTACTGCCATACGGTCGCGGGGGGTTCCTCGGTCACCGAAACCGGCCCGCCCAGCAGGGCGCGCACGCGTTCCGGCGACAGGCCCCGCAGATCGTCGGGCCCGACATCGGGGACGACCGGGGTCAGCAGGGCCTGCTGGCTTTCGCCGGCATCGTCCCGGCTGCCGGAGACCGGCTGCGCCTGGGCCGATGGCGTGCTGTCCGGCTTCGGGGGCGGCGGGGCCGGCTTTTCCTGCGGGGTCAGCAGGGCGCCGTTATACGTGCCCGCGGCCGCCGCCAGCCGCGGATCGTGCGCGGGACCCGGCTGCGCCGTCATGGCCGTTGACGCGACCGGCGCGGGTCTTGGCGCCGCACATGCGGACAACGTAAGAGCGGCCGCAAACACTGCCGCGACTGCTGCGCGGCGCCGTGTCCGGCGCTCGACGGAGGATGCCGTCACCTCAGCCTCTCGATCCAGGAACCTGGTCTCGCCCGACCGGCTCCAATTTTCTGGTTCTCTTTTTTATCGTCCTGGTCGTCGGTCGCGCGCGACGCTGCAACTTGCAGCGCCGACGTGGCCTGTATTCTAGCCGAAGTGCCCGACGATGGAACAGTCAAGGTTGCGGGCTCCGGCGCATTTGCTTTGCAGCGCATGCAATGCAATCGGGGCATCCGTCCCAAAATGCGCCATGCGCATATATTGAAGCCCGTCGTCCGAATACTCGGCACCACGATACAACATGTCACAGCAGCGGTCCGTGACGTAAAACAGCGCCTGTTTGCCACAAGTTTGCCGCGTGCGGCGCCACACGAGATTTCACATAGTGTCGGTCAAGCCGCGACCGCACCCAAGGTCGTCGCGGCCGGAACCGGATCCGCATCCGGGTTCCGCTCAGGAGACTTCACATGGCGACTCTTCGCTACACAGTGTTGCCGGCCGTATCCGCTGCCGCTCTTCTCGCCTTCGTTGCATCGCCGTCCTGGCAGAACGCCACATCGGGCACGCCGTCGACTTTGATCAGTCCCGCAGCCGCGGCGGCGCTGGAGCCGCCGCGCAAGGCGGATATCGTGACCGATGACTCCATGGCGCAGCACGATCCCGCCCTGATGCGCCTGGTGGGGGAGTTGCGCGCGCGGCACGACCTGGACCATCCGGATCCGGCCACGCCCTCAGCCGCCGACGGCACGCCGGCCGGTTCCGCCGCGGCGGCTGCCGGAACGCCCGTCCATGAAGCTGCGCCCGTCCAGACGGCAACCTCTGCGGCGACGGATGTGCCGGCGTCGGCAACGCCGCGGCCGGCGGCCACCGAACCGGCTGCAGCGGCCGAGCCGGGGTTGGGGGAACGACTTCTCTCCGCCATTGGCGACCTCTTCGACGGTGAGGGTGAGGACCAGCCCCGAACCGCCAACTGACCAGATTGGTTCCCAGGGGGCCGCAAATTTTCCCGTGCCCCCGGGAACGACGAAGACATCCGTCCGGGGTGAAGCCCGTTCCGGTGGCGGGGGCCATGCCGGAAGCGCGGACGGATGCGGCCCCCGCACTCCACGGACCAAGCCAGTGCTGACCGATCCAAAACTTTCGGGTGGAAGCCGCATCACCTTCCCGGTGCCGCGGTTTCCACCCGGGCTTTTCGTCGTCGGCTGAGAGCCACACCTGCGTGACAGGGAATTTCTGCCCCATGGCGCTGCCGCCCGCCACGATCCGCCAGGTGCTGCCCGGCCGCAGGGCCGCCCGACTGCGTCTGGTGCCGGCGCCCGTAGAGGGTGGCGGCCCGTCGCGGGCACTGGTCTCGATCAGCTGGAGCACGACACGCGGGCGCTGGACGCTCTCGGCCGGGGTCGCCCTGCGCAACGGCCCGGGGGCCGCCGCCCATCGTGCCCGCGCCTTCCCCGCCCCGCTGATCTGGGCCTTTCTGCGCGTCAGGCTTCGCCCGCGTCGCTGGTGATCCCCGGCACGGCAGCACCCTGCACCGCCCGGCCCGATGACGGCCGGTGGCCGCCGACATGCGGCTGGTCCGGATCCAGCCGCGATGACGGCAGGCGATGCACCGCCCGGTCCCCCGTCGCCCAGACGTCGAACCCGCCAGCAAACAGCCGTGCCACGGCCGGGTCCAGCGCATTCAACCCGCCCGCATAGGCCCCGAAGGCCGGCAGGACCAGCCGGTCGCGGCCACAGGGGGCGCGTCCGCCGGCAAAGCAGCGCCGCGACAGCCGCCGGCCACGGACGCGCAGGATCGCCTTCGGGTGAAAATGGCCGCTGATCTCCAGCCGCTCATCCGCTGCGGCCGCAGCTGCCGCTTCATGACGCAGCGCCACCCCGGACTCCAGCAGCTCGTCCATCACCGTTCCGCCCAGGCTCGCCGCCGCCCCGTGGTCGTGATTGCCGGTGATCCAGATCCAGTCATGGGCGGCCACCAGCCGCGCCAGGCGCTGCCGATCCAGGGGATCCAGACGGGCCGGCCCGTCCCGGTCATGGAAGCTGTCGCCCAGGCAGAGGATCCGCCGGGGCCCGTAGGTCGCCACCAGATCTTCCAGCCGGATCAGGGTCTCAAGGCTGTCATAGGGCGGCAGCAGCTGCCCCTTGCGGGCGAAGGCCGATCCCTTCTCGAAATGCAGATCCGCCACCAGCATCGTGTCCCGCCGCGGCCAGATCAGCGCGCCCGACGGATCGGCCAGAAAGGACTCGCCGCCGAGATCGATCGGCTGGGCAGTGGCGCGGGGGGCGGAGATCAGGGTTACGGGGGGCAGGGTCACGGGCGGTCATCCACGGGTGGCGTCTTCGATCAGGGCGGCGGCTTCGCCCAGCAGGTCGTCATCGGCCTGGCCGGGCACGCTTTCGCGCCCCACCTCCAGCAGCAGCGGCACCGCCAGCGGCGAGACCCTGGCCAGGGGCCGGTGCAGGATGCGGCCCTGCACCGCGACCAGCATGTCGTTCAACCGGCCGAGATCGGTCAGCCCGCCCGCCGCATCGGCCCAGGTCGCCTTCAGCAGCACATGATCGGGCTGATGGCGGCGCAGCACGTCATAGATCAGATCGGAGCTGAACGTCACCTGCCGACCGGTCTTCTCGCGCCCCGGATGGCGCTGCTCGATCAGCCCCGCAATCACCGCGACATTGCGGAAGGTCCGGCGCAGCATGCTCGATTCCGCCATCCAGGCTTCCAGATCCTCGCCCATCATGTCCTGGCCGAACAGGGCATCGATCCGTTCCGGCGCATCCAGGCTCCAGATCGCGATGGCATAGTCGTTGGCGACGAAGCCCATCGGCCGGAAGCCCATCCGCTCCATCCGGCGGGTCAGCAGCATGCCCAGCGTCTGATGGGCGTTGCGTCCGGCAAAGCCATAGGCGATCAGGAACCAGCGGCCGCCGCGGGGGAAGGTCTCGACCAGCAGACCGTCGGCGCCCGGCAGCTCCGACCGCTGCTCCTGCATCGCCAGCCATTCGGCGACCGCGGGCGGCAGCAGGTCGCGATGGGCCGGATCGGCCAGCATCCCCCGCACCCGGCGGGCAAGCGAGGCCGAGATCGGGAAGCGGCCACCGCCATAGGACGGGATCCTGGGGTCGCCGCCGCGGCCGCGGCTGACCAGCACATCGGTCTCGCGCAGCGCCTCGTAAACCAGCAATTCGCCGGCGAAGACGAAGCTGTCGCCCGGCACCAGCCCCTGGACGAACCATTCCTCGATCCGCCCCAGCATCCGGCCACCCATGCCGCGGCCGCCGGGTCTGGTCAGCCGCACGTTCAGCATCGGCATCTCGATGATGGTGCCGACATTCATCCGGTACTGCCGGGCCGCCACCGGCCCCGCCACCCGCCAGCGCCCGGCCTCGTCCTGCTCGATCCGCCGGAAGCGGTCATAGGCCCTGAGCGCATAGCCGCCGGTTGCGACGAAATCGACCACCGCATCGAAACTCGGGCGATCGAGTGCGGCATAGGGCGCGCTGCCGGTCACCTCGGCATAAAGCGCATCGGCATCGAAAGGCGCCATGCAGGCGGTGCCCAGAACATGCTGGGCCAGAACGTCGAGCGCACCCGGCCGCGGCGGCTCGCCATCCAGCTCTCCCTCGGCGACCGCTTCCAGCGCCGCCCGGCATTCCAGCACCTCGAACCGGTTGGCCGGCACCAGAATGGCCTTCGATGCCAGGTCCAGCCGGTGATTGGCCCGGCCGATGCGCTGCACCAGCCGCGACACGCCCTTGGGCGCGCCGATCTGCATCACCAGATCCACCGCCGCCCAGTCGATGCCCAGATCCAGCGAGGAGGTCGCCACCACCGCCCGCAGCCGGCCTTCGGCCATGGCCGCCTCGACCTTGCGCCGCTGCTCCGCCGCCAGGCTGCCATGGTGCAGCGCGATCGCCAGCCCGTCCTCGTTCAGATGCCAGAGTTCCTGAAAGACCAGTTCGGCCTGGGCGCGGGTGTTCACGAAAACCAGCGTGGTGCCGTGGTCGCGGATCGCCTGATAGACCCCGGCCATGGCATGGCGGGCCAGATGCCCCGCCCAGGGCACCCGCTCGCCTTCGGGGATCAGCAGCGACACCTCTGCCTGCGCCGCCTCGCGCCCGCGCACGATCACCGCCCGCGGATCGACCCAGCGCCGCACCGCCTCTTCATCCGCCACCGTCGCCGACAGCCCCACCACCCGCAGCCCCGGCGACAGCGACTTCAACCGGGCGAGCCCCAGCGCCAGCAGATCGCCGCGCTTGGTACCGGCAATGGCATGGACCTCATCCACGATCACCGTCACCAGCCGCCCGAAGATCCTGGGCGCATCGGCATAGGACAGCATCAGCGCCAGCGATTCCGGTGTGGTCAGCAGCAGTTCGGGCGGGCTGCGGCGCTGGCGTTCGCGGGTGCGCTGATCGGTGTCGCCAGTGCGCACCCCGACCTGCAGCCCCAGGCCCATTTCGGCGATCGGCCGTTCCAGATTGCGGGCGATATCGGCCGCCAGCGCCTTCAGCGGCGAGATGTAGATGGTATCGAGCCGCCCGGCGACGTCCCCCGCAGCCGCACGGGCAAGGCCGGGCAGGAAGCCGCCCAGCGTCTTGCCTGCCCCCGTGGGCGCGATCAGCAGCACCGGCAGCCCGGCATCCGCGGCGGCCAGCATGCGCAGCTGATGGGGGTGCGGCGTCCAGCCGCGCGCGGCAAACCAGCCCGCCACCGCCGCAGGCAGCGGCGCGGGCGGCGGCAGGTCGGCATCCGGCACCAGCACCGGCAGACGGGGTTCATGCACGCTCATGGCCGGATAGTATGGTGCAGACGGCTCCGAAGGCGAGCCCGGCATGATGCCGCGGGGGGGGGGGGGACTCAGGCGCTCCGCCACCCAATCTTGGCAGGAGCACAAACCGGGTACATCGATCTCCGTCCCGATCTCCTCCCCCCAGCCGGGATCCCCCATGTCGGACGATATCCGCCTGCCGCCTGCCGATCCCGCCTCACCCGCCCCGCGGGGTGCCGACATCGACTGGCTGGTCCCCTGCCCGGAAGGTCTCTACTGCCCGCCCGGCGATTTCTGGATCGACCCGACCCGTGCGAAGCCGCGCGCGATCGTCACCCACGGCCATGCCGATCATGCCCGCCCCGGCCATGGGGCGGTGCTGGCCACGCCCGAAACGCTGGCGATCATGGCGGCACGCTTCGGCCCGGATCAGGTGCGCGGTCAGCCGCTCGGCTATGGCGAACGGCTGACCGTGGGGGATGTCTCGGTGATGCTGGCACCTGCCGGCCATGTCCTGGGGTCGGCCCAGATCGTCGTCACCCATCGGGGCCGGACGGCGGTGGTCTCGGGCGATTACAAGCGCCGCGCCGATCCCACCTGCCCGGCTTTCGAGCCCGTGCCCTGCGATCTGTTCATCACCGAGGCGACCTTCGCCCTGCCGGTCTTCCGCCATCCACCGGCCGCGGGCGAAATCGCAAAACTGCTTCACGGGCAGGAGGTCTTCCCCGACCGGGCGCATCTGGTGGGGGTCTACGCCCTCGGCAAATGCCAGCGGGTGATCCGGATGATCCGCGATGCCGGCTATGACCGGCCGATCTACATCCATGGCGCGCTGGCACCGCTGTCGACCCTTTATGAAAACCTGGGCGTGCCGCTCGGCCCGCTGCTGCCGGTGGCGGGGCGCGCGCGCGCCGATCTGGCCGGGGAACTGGTTCTGGCACCGCCCGGCGCCGTGGCCGATCGTTGGGCCCGGCGGCTCCCCGATCCGCTGGTCGCGGTCGCCTCGGGCTGGATGGGGGTGCGCCAGCGGGCGAAGCAGCGCGGTGCGGAACTGCCGCTGGTCATCTCCGACCATGCCGACTGGGACGAATTGCTGCAGACGCTGAGCGATCTTCGTCCCGAAGAGACCTGGATCACCCATGGCCGGGAAGACGCCCTTGCCCATGCCGCGGCCGGAATGGGGCTCCACGCCCGGCCGCTGCGCCTTGCGGGATATGGCGACGAAGACGACGACAGCCCGGCCGATCACACCGGCCCCCAACCCGCCAGCACGGAGGGTTGAGCCGATGCGCCGCTTCGCCGATCTGCTCGACCGCCTGATCCTCACGCCCTCGCGCACCACCAAGCTGCGCCTGATCGGCGACTATTTTGCCCACACCCCCGATCCCGATCGCGGCTGGGCCCTGGCGGCGCTCGCCGGCACGCTCGACCTGCGCGCCGCCCGCCCCTCGGCGATCCGCGAGCTGATCGGCAGCCGCACCGATCCGGTGCTGTTCGCGCTGTCATATGACTATGTCGGCGATCTGGCCGAAACCGCGGCGCTGATGTGGCCCGAACCCGCGGCAACGGGCCCCGGCCGCAACGACCCGGGTGTGCGGCTGTCGGAGGTCGCAGAAACCCTCGCCGCCGCCCCCTCGGCCGCCGCGGCCATGCGGTCGCTTGCCGGCTGGCTCGACGGGCTCGACACCACCGGGCGCTGGGCACTGCTCAAACTCGCCACCGGCGGGCTGCGGGTGGGGGTTTCCGCCGGTCTCGCCAAAGCGGCCTTCGCCGCCTGGGCGAAGCTCGACCCTGAAGCGGTGGAAGAGGTCTGGCACGGGCTGGAACCGCCCTACGACGCGCTCTTCGCCTGGGCGACCGGCACGGGGCCCCGGCCCGACCCTCGCGGCCTGCCGCATTTCCGCCCCTTCATGCTGGCGACGCCTGCCGAACTGGCCGATCTGGCGCCGCTCGACCCGGCAGATTTCAGTGCCGAATGGAAGTGGGACGGGATCCGCGCCCAGATGGTGGCGGCCGGTGGCGAGATCCGGCTCTATGCCCGATCGGGCGACGAGATCGGCCGCAGCTTTCCCGATCTGCTCGACGCCTGGCCTTTCGGCGAAGCGGCGGTTGATGGCGAGCTGGTGGTGATGGGGCCTGACGGCCAGCCCGCACCCTTTGCCGAGCTTCAGAAACGCATCAACCGCCGCACGGTCGGCCCAGGCCTGCTGAAATCCCTCCCCGCCCATCTCAGGCTCTACGACCTGCTCGCCAAAGGTGGCGTGGACCTGCGCCCGCACCCCTTCGCCGAACGGCGCGGCGCCCTCGAAGCCCTGGTCGCCGCCCATCCCTCGCCCCGTTTCGACCTCTCGCCCCTGGTCGCCTTCTCAAGCTGGGCGGAGCTGGACCGGCTGCGCGCCGATCCGCCCGCCGCCACGATCGAAGGGGTGATGCTGAAGCGCCGCGACACCCCCTATCTCGCCGGTCGCCCCAAGGGGCCGTGGTTCAAGTGGAAGCGTGCGCCCCTGACCCTGGATGTCGTGCTGATGTATGCGCAGCGCGGCCATGGCCGCCGCTCGTCCTATTTCAGCGACTACACGTTCGGCGTCTGGCGCGACGACGAAACGCTGGTGCCGGTCGGCAAGGCCTATTCCGGCTTTACCGATCAGGAGCTGGTCGAGCTGGACCGCTGGATCCGGCGCAACACCACCGAGCGCTTCGGCCCGGTCCGCGCCGTCGCCCCCGGGCTGGTGCTGGAGGTGGCTTTCGATTCCGTCCAGCCCAGCCCCCGGCACAAATCCGGCCTCGCCCTGCGCTTCCCGCGCATCGCCCGCATCCGCTGGGACAAGCCCGCAGCCGAAGCCGACCGGCTGGAAACCGCGGCGGGCCTGGTGGCCGGTTCCCCTGCGGCCCCCGTCACCTGATGCGTGCAGATGTCGTTGTCTGTTCCCTTTTTATTCCCTAACATGACCATCTGAAGCCTGCATCCTGGGGAGTCCGGCCATGACCGATACCGTCCCCTGCCGGGAACTGCGGCTCGGCATCGTGCTCTATGGCGGGGTGTCGCTCGCGATCTACATGGCCGGCATCACCGAAGAGCTGCACGCCCTGCTCCGCGCCTCGCGGGATCGTTCGAGCAGCACCCCATCCCCGGTAAAGGCCCCGAACCCGGCCCCGACCAGCGCCATCTATCGCGACCTGCTGGACGAGTTGGCGAAGGAGACGGTCGACCTCCGCGTCGTCGTCGACACCATTGCCGGCTCCTCCGCCGGCGGCCTCAACGGCGCGGTGCTGGGACGGGCGATCGCGACCGGCGGCGGCGTGCGTCATATGAACGGGTTCTGGATCGACAAGGCGGACATCGCCAATCTGAAGGACGATCCCGAGGAAGGTGCCGGCTGGCTGTATCGCACTCTCGGCCGGCTGATCCTGAACCGTTTCATCGGCAACCTGCCGCCTCAGATCTCTCATGGCTGGCTGATCGATCACCTCGCCGCCTTTCTGAAGGGCGGCGACGGCACCAGAACGCCGCTCGACGGCCGCAAATTCATCCGGCTGATCGGCGAGGCCCTGAACGGGATCGGCCGCAGCACCGCCCATCTCCTGCCCGACGGCCAGCGGCTGGATCTCTTTCTCACCCGCAGCGACCTGCATGGCTGGCCGCGCTTCCTGCCGATCGACGCCGGGCTGCATGACGGCCGTCAGCAGGAACGGCGCTTCCCGCATGTGATGCGGTTCGAGACCCGCGGCGGCCTCACGGGTGATTTCGACGACATATTCGCACTGACCTATGCGTGCCGGTCGACCGCCAGCTTTCCGATCGCCTTCGCACCCCTGCGCAGCCGCGACGTCGCCGAAGAACTGTCGGCCCATGACGGACTCGCAGACTTCCACAACCGCCATCTGGGCGAACACATTCTGGCCGGCGACGATCGTATGACGGGCGATGACTGGGGCAGCCGCGCCCAGATGGCCGATGGCGGGCTGCATGACAACAAGCCTTTCGGCCCGGTCATCGACGCGATCGGCGACAAGCCCGCCCGCCGTCAGGTGATCCGCCTGATCGCCTATGTCGAACCGACGCCCGAGCAGGAGGTGCCGATCCCCGACGAGGCCCGCTTCGCCGGCGGCGCCCTGATCGGCCGGCTCTATTATCATTTCCGCTATGAACCGATCCTCGACGATCTGGAGGCGGTGGCGGAGCGCAACCGGGTCGCGCAGGAACTCAAGCTGCTGGAGGCCGAGACCCTTCAGGCGGCGCAGGCCTTCCGCGCGGCCTCTCCCGACGCTCCCGCCCACAGCTTCGCGCCGGCCTGCGTCCTGCCCTATGACAGGGCCTGCAGCCAGTCCGCCGCCGCCCTGCTGGCGGGCCTGATCAACGGCGCCCTGGACCTGCCCTACCCCTCGCGCCAGGCCCATCTGATCCGCCGGCTCGCCCGGCTCTACATGGCAGAGAACCCGCGCGCCCCGGCTGCCGCGGCCTTCCCCCGCCAGGATCGCCGCCGGCGCTTTCTGGTCAGACAGGCCAACCGGCTCTATGCGTCGGCGTCGGACCGGGCGACGGTCGACGCCTTCAAATCGGTGCTCACCGACCTTGCGGAGATCCGCCCCACCATCGACATGACGGGCACCGGCATCGCCTTCGATCCCACCGCTCTCGACGCCATGATGACCGATCGTGCCACGGGGCCCGGCCGCGCCGCCTTCGCGGTTCTGAACGCGGCAGGTCAGACGGCGCTGGATCGGGCTCTTGCAGCCGCAACCTCTGCCGCAGATCGTCTGGCCGGTGCGCTTGATGTCGCCGTCGCCGACATCCCGCCGGGCCCGGTTGCCACCGCCCTTCAGGCGGCCGACAGCCTGTTCGATCTGGTCGACCTCGTCACCGCGCCCGAAATGATCCGCCACCGGATCGAGGAACCGCAGGAGGCGAGAATCGTCCGGATTTCACCCATCGACTGCCGCTCGACCCGCGACGTGATCGGCCAGGCCCTGGGCGATGAATTCGGGGCCTTCGCCGGCTTTCTCTCCCGCGATGCCCGCGTTCACGACATCCTGCTCGGCCGGCTGAACGGCGCCGAGCGGCTGCTCGACATGATCCTCGATGCCGCGGGACTGGAAGGCGATGCCGCCCACACGGTGAAAGCGGCCTACCGCACCCGATTGTTCAACGCCATCGCAGACGATCTGATCACGATTGTGGACAAGACCGGCGGACCCGGCGATCCCGCGACACGGCTGCTTCGAAGGCTTGGTCTCCTCGCCTGATCACGGCCGACCGATCCGAAATGCCCTGATCCCCGTATCACCCCTGAAATGGTCAGGGAGACGGGTTTCATGGGCAGCGGCAATGTCATGGGCAGCGCGCGGGAGGCACGGACCGGCGGCACGCCGCACGGGTCCACGCCAAACAGGCCCACGCCAAAGGGGCCGGCGCGTCTGGCGACGGCTTTGGGCATTGCCGGGCTGATCCCGTTTGCCGCCGGTGCCGCCCTCGCCCTGCTGTCGGATGACGCCGCGGCGGCGCGCGCGGCCCTGCTCGCCTATGGCGCGGTCATTCTGTCCTTCCTGGGTGCGGTGCATTGGGGGCTGGCGCTGGCATCCGGCCCGGCCGACACCAGGCGGGCGATGCAGCGCTTCGCGATCTCGGTTCTGCCCTCTCTGCTCGGCTGGGCGGCGCTGCTGCTGCCGCAGGCTTCGGGCTTTGCCCTTGCAACCGCCGCCTTCGCCCTGCTGCTTGCCGCCGAAACGCTGGGCCCCCTGCGGGCGGGCCTGCCCGGCTGGTATCTCCGGCTCCGGATCGGCCTCACGCTGGGTGCCCTGGTCGCGCTCGCGATCGGCGCGCCGATCGGCGGCGGGGGGCCCGCGTGACCGCGGCCGCCGGCACCGCCACGCTGCCCGGCTGGCGCCTTGCGCTGTTCGGCCTGCCCGGGCTGCCGCTCGCGGCACTCACCCTGCCGCTCTATATCTACCTGCCGACCTATTATGCCGACACGCTGGGCCTTGGGCTCGGCGTCGTGGGGGGCGTGCTGCTCGCCGCGCGAATCTGGGACATGGTCACCGACCCTGTGGTCGGCGTGCTCGCCGATGCCGTCCGCCTGCCCGGCGGCCGGCGGCGGGGCTGGATGGTTGCCGGCCTGCCCTTCACCATCGCCGGCATCTGGATGCTGATGTCCCCGCCCGACGGCGCCGGGGCGGTGCATCTGCTGGTCTGGTCGATCGTGCTGCATCTGGGCGGCACCATGATGGTGCTCTCCCAGCAGGCCTGGGCGGCGGAGCTGTCCGACGGCTATGACGAGCGCAGCCGGATCGTCACGGTGCGCGAGGTTTTCGTAATCCTGGGCACGCTGGCGGCCATCGCCCTGCCGGTGGTGGCGGGCGGTGGCGGCACGGCGGTCACCGCCGCGGGCCTCGCCACGCTCGGCGCCGCCATCACCCTGCTGCTGCCGGTCACCACCGCCGCCGCCGTGATCGCGGTGCCGGAACCCGATCGTCCGGTCGCCCGGGCGCGCGGGCAGCTGGCGCGGCTGGGCGCCCTTGTGGCCAACCGCCCCTTCCGGCGGCTGATCGGCGCCTATATCGCCAACGGCTTCGCGAACGGCCTGCCGGCGACGCTGTTCCTGCTCTATGTCTCGCACGTCATCGGCCGGCCCGATCTGGCCGGGCCGCTGCTCTTCGTCTATTTCGCCGCCGGCATCCTGGCGGCGCCGCTCTGGCTCCGGCTTGCCGCCCGCACCAGCAAGCACCGGGCCTGGGCGATCGCGATGGCCATCGCCACGGCCGCCTTCCTGCCGGCGGCCTTCCTCGGCACCGGCGACGTCGTGCCGTTCCTGATCATCTGCATCGCCACCGGTGCGACGCTCGGCGCCGATCTGGCCCTGCCCAACGCCATGCAGGCCGATGTGATCGACATCGACCGCCTGGAAACCGGGCAGGAACGGGCGGGCCTGTTCTTCGCCCTCTGGGGCTTCGCCACCAAGGCGGCGCTGGCGCTGGGCATCGGCACCGCCTTTCCGCTGATCGACGCCGCCGGCTTCGATCCTGCCGCCGCCGATGGTGGCGGGGCAGCGGCGCTCACCGTGCTGGCCCTGGTCTACGGCGCCCTGCCGGTGCCCTTCAAGATCTGGGCGATCCTGCTGGTCCGCCGCTTCCCCCTCACCCGGGAGATCCAGTCCGGTCTGGCGGAAGAAATCGCCCGGCGCCGCAGCCCGGCGGTCGCCACCCCGCCGGGCTGCGGTCCACCCTCTTCGCGGAAACCCTCATGTTCTCTCTCCGTCGCCGCACCGCGGGCGTCGTGCTCGCGCTCCTCAGCCTCCTGACGATCACCGGATGCAGCACCATGAAAGTCGAAGATTTCGCCGGCGCCGGACCGGCCTTCCGCCTCGAAGACTACTTCACCGGCAAAACCCGGGCCTGGGGCATGTTCGAGGACCGCTTCGGCAATCTCCGCCGTCAGTTCGTGGTCGACATCGACGGCGACTGGGACGGCGAGACCCTTACCCTCGACGAACATTTCCGCTATGCCGATGGCGAGCTGGATCGCCGGGTCTGGACCATTCGGCCCGACGGCCCCAACGGCTATGTCGGTCAGGCCGATGACGTGCTGGGCGAGGCCCGCGGCGCCGCCTTCGGCAATGCGCTGAACTGGACCTATCGCATGAACCTGAAGGTCGGCGGCCGCGAGATCGAGGTCCGTTTCGACGACTGGATGTTCCTGCAGGAAGACGGCGTGGTGCTGAACCGCGCCACGGTCACCAAGTTCGGCATCGAACTCGGCACCGCCACCATCTTCTTCCAGAAGGAACGGCCGCGCATGGCCCCCGCCCTCGGCCTGCAGACCGATCGCCGGCCGGCGATGGCGATGCAGGCGCCGCGCGAATGATGCGGGGGAACCGTGCCACCGACACGGAGTTTTCATTTGCCTGAAACGATCGGCGCGCCTAAACCGGGCGCAGCCGGCGGCACCAGGCCCCGGCTGCGCCCGAGCACGGCGAGGCCCTGCGCATGATCAATCTCTATGTCACCGAACCGGGTGTGCTCCGCCGCGCCCCCGCCGGCAGCCCGATCGACGAGACCGTGGTCTGGGTCGACATGGTCGACCCGTCGATGGAGGAACTCCACCGCGTCGACCAGGCCCTCGGCGTCGACATCCCCACCAAGGAGGAGATGCGCGAGATCGAGGCGTCGAGCCGGCTCTACGAGGAAGACGGCGCGCTCTATATGACCGCCACCGTGCTGAGTTCGGTCGAAACCGGCAGCCCGGTCGCCAGCGCCATCACCTTCGTGCTGACCCACGGCCGGCTGATCACCGTCCGCCACACCGACCCGCTGCCCTTCCGCGCCTTCGCAACCCATGTCGACCGGCATCCCGGTGCCGTGACCGGTGCTGAAGGCGTGCTCTTCGGCCTGCTGGAGGCGATCGTCGACCGGCTGGCCGACGTGCTGGAGCTGGTCGGCGCCGAGATCGACCAGGTGTCGCAGACGGTGTTCGAAGCCGGCCAGCGCACCCGCGGCATCACGCCCGGCAACGGCGGCAAGACGGGCAAGAGCAACCAGCGACCGCCGGCGCCCGATTACGAGGCGCTGATCGCCGCGATCGGCCGGATGGGCGACCTCACCTCCAAGATCCGCGAAAGCCTGGTCTCGATCGGCCGGCTCGCGGGTTTTGCCGGCCGCAATCTGCGCGGCCGGGCCAGCAAGACCGGGCTGGCCGCAATGAAGACCATCACCCGTGACGTGGTCTCGCTGTCCGATCACGCAAGCTACCTCGCCAACAAGCTCTCCTTCATGCTGGATGCGACGCTCGGCCTGATCCAGATCGAGCAGAACGGCATCATCAAGATCTTCTCGGTCGTGGCCGTGGTCTTCCTGCCGCCGACGCTGATCGCCAGCATCTACGGCATGAATTTCGAGGTGATGCCCGAACTCTCCTGGCATCTGGGCTATCCGCTCGCCCTGCTGATGATGGTCGGCTCCGCCGTGCTGCCCTACTGGCTGTTCAAGCGCCGCGGCTGGCTCTGACCCGCCTGCGACCGCATGTCGCGTCGCAGGCGGCTGAAGATCAGACGATACTATGCTGTAGAATCAGCAGGACGGGCAGTGGCGACAGCACGGGATCAAGGTCGGGGCGGCAGCAGAGGCCGTGCGGCGACGCGCGGCCTGTCGGCCGTTCGCGGCCATCGCCTGCCTGCCGCCCTGGTCATGCTGGCGGTGCTGGTCGCCCAGATCCTGGGCGGCGCGGCGCTCAACGTCTCCGCCGCAAAGGCTGCGGAAACCGGCCAGCTGGTCATCTGCACGCCGACCGGTCTGGTACAGATCACCGTCGATGATGACGGCCGCCCGCTCGATGGCGACGGCCATCTCCGCATCAATCACGGCCTGCCCTGCGGCGGGCTGTGTCTTGCGCCCGCGCTGGTCGCGACCGCCCCCGCCCTGCCCGAACCGGCGGCGGAGGTCCTGGCCCGGCTGCAGCCGGTCGCCCGCGGCCTGCCGCTGCCGCGAGACCGCCTCGCCCCCCGTCCGCCGGCCCGTGCCCCACCCCTGGTCTGACACCGCCTCGTTCGTTCCGAACCGGTATCAGATCCAGGACATCCGACATGATCCTCCGCCAGACCGCGGCCGGCACCCGCCGGCTGCTGCCCGCGACGGCCCGTGCTGCCGTCGCCGCCCTCGCCCTCACCGGCACCGGCATGCCCCTGCCCGCCCGCGCCGACGAAGCCACTGCTGTCGGCAGCACCGAACTGCCCGCGCTCAGCGTCACGGCCCGCCGCGGCAGTCCGCAGGCGCTTGAAGACGTGCCGGCCGCGATCGAGATCATCGACCGGGCCCGGCTCGACGCCGTGCCGGCAACCACCGTCGCCCGGGCCCTTGAACAGGCGACCGGCGTGATCATCGCCGATGGCGGCTCCACCACCCGTTTCTCCATCCGCGGCTTCGAAGACGGTCAGGCGCTGATCCTGGTCGACGGCCACCGCCGCCGCGGCCGTTTCGGCAATGTCGACCTCTCGGCCTTCGATCTGGGTTCCGTCGACCGGATCGAGATCATCCGCGGGCCGATGTCGGCGCTCTACGGCGCCGACGCCGTCTCGGGCGTGGTCAACATCATCAGCCGGGATGCCGCCACCGAACCGGGGGCCAGCCTTCAGACCCTGGCCGGCGTGTCGGAAAACGGCGAAAGGCTGACCCGGATCGGCCGGGCGGCGGTAGAGACCGGCCGGATCGGCCAGACCCGCAACCGGCTCGACCTCTCGATCCGCTCCCGCGATCCATGGAGCGAGGCGGGTTCCGCCTTCGACGACCTGAAGGGCGAGTCCTCGCGCCATGCCGCCTGGCGCACGGCCTGGGATGTGGCCCCCGGTCACGAGATCACCCTCGATCTCGGCTATGAAGAGCTGCGGGCCAAGGGGCTCGCCTCCGATGGCGGCCGGGTGCCGATGCCGGTCGACTCGCGTGAGCACGAGACCAGCCGCACCGGGGCGCTTAACTGGGCGGGCGAGGTCGGCCCCGGCCGGATAACGCTCTCGGGCAGCGCCTACCACACCGAAGGCGACGTGCTGCGCACCGGCTCGCTCGACACCACCCGCATCGACGGCCGCGAACTGACCGGCTTCTATACCGTGCCGCTCGGCGCCGATCACGTCGCGACCGTCGGCTTCGAATATCTGGAAGAGGATATCGACCTGTCGGTTCTGGCCAAGGGCTCCGCCGACCGGCGCAGCCGGGCAGCCGTCGCCCAGGATGAATGGACGCTCGCCGAAGACTGGACCCTGCTTGCCGGCATCCGCTATGACGACTTCAGCGATGTCGGCACCACCACCAATCCGCGCGCGACCCTTTCCTGGACGCCCGGCCCCTGGACCTTCCGCATCGGTGCTGGCACCGCCTTCAAGGCCCCGACCTATCTGCAGCTCTATTCGATCATCCATCGCGGCCGCTCGGTCATCTACGGCAATGCCGACCTGGAACCCGAAACCTCATGGACGGCGGAAGCCGCCGCCGCCTATCGCTTCGCCGATGGCGCGGAGCTGGGCGTCACCGTCCACAATTCCGAAGTCGAGGACCTGATCACCACCCGGCTGACGGCGCCCGGGCGCTATGACTACACCAATATCGGCACCGCGCGGATCCGCGGCGTCGAGATCACCGGTCGCACGCCGATCGGCGACGATCTGATGCTGACGGGCTCGCTGGAATGGATCGATGCCCGCGACACCACCGCCGACGAGCGGCTGGGCCGCCGACCGCGCCAGCAGGGCAAGATCGGCCTCGACTGGGCGGCCGATGACGACACCCTGGTCCATCTGGCCGGCACCGGCATGCTGTCCTATTACGCACCGGTGGGTTTCGGCGCCAGCAATCTCGGCAATGTCTCCACCGATTACGGCCGGATCGACGTGAAGGTCAGCCACCGGCTGACGCAGCTGGTCGAGATCACCGGCGGCGTCGACGGGCTGATCGGCACGCATGTGCCCGACAATCTCCAGCCCTTCGAGCCGGCAGAGCGCTTCTTCTATCTCGGCGTCAATCTGCGCTATTGAGCCCGGAAGGAGACCTCGCCATGGCCGTCGTCATCCGACCGCGCCCGCCTGCACCCGCACGCGCCATCGAACTCACCGCACTCCCCGGCATCGCCGGGGTGTTGCGGCGGCCGCATGTGCTGAACGCGCTGCGCGGCCTGACCGTCTTCCTGCTCGCCTCCGCCATCTGGTTCGGGCTGACCGACCCCGCCGGCAGCGGCGCCTTCACACTCGCATTGATGTGGGGAATCTTCTGGCCCTTTTTCACCAGCCTGGTCACCCCGACACTGGGGAACGCCTTCTGCTCGGTCTGCCCGCATGGCTTCATGGGCAAGTATCTGAGCCGGATCGGCCTGAAGCGGCATGCGCCGCGCTGGCTGATCCGGGCCAATATCGGCCTGGTGCTGGTGATGGTGACCTATTGGGCGGTCTCGTTCGCAGCGCCTGCCGCCTTCGCCCGCTCGGCCGACATCACCGCGGGCTTCTTCCTGGCCTATACCCTGCTTGCCGCCGCCAGCTTCCTCGTCTGGCGCGACATGGCCTATTGCCGCCATATCTGCCCGCTGGGCGGGGTACTCACCGCCTATGCCCGCGCCGGGTCGGCCTGGATCACCACCGAGGCCAAAAACTGCGCCACCTGCCGCAGCTTCGATTGCGCCCGCGCCTGTCCCCACCACCTCAGCCCGTTCCGCTTCGAGGAACGCAACGACATGGCCGACTGCACCCTCTGCATGGACTGCGCAACCGCCTGTACCTCGGTCAAGGTGGAACTGCGCCGTCCCGGTCATCAGCTGGCGCGGCCGGTGGCCCGGGATGACGGTCGCACCGCCCGGATCCTGCTCTGGCTGACGGCGGTTGCCGCGGTCGGCGTCCAGTTCCAGCACGGGCTGAACCACACCCCGCTTGCCGCCATGATGCCCTGGAACCTGGCCGGCGGGCTGCTGGCCGATCGGATCCCGATGCCGGCCTGGTTCCAGTGGTCGGGTCTGGTCGCGCTGCTGCTCGCCATCGCCCTCACCCTGGGGGCGGCGCGGACAGGCTGGGGCCTGGTCGCCCGTCTTGCCGGCCGCGATCGGGCAGAGGTTGCCGCGGTGCTGGGTCATGGTCTGGCGCCGCTCGCCTGCATTGCCATGCTCGCCCACGGCATCGTGTTCTTCCTGGCGGTCTATGCACCCAGGCTCTGGAACAGCGCCATTGCCGCCTATGGCCTGCCGGCTGCGGAGATCGGGCCGCTGGTCGCGCGCGGCACGCCCTGGCTCGGCATCTTCGACCTGCTGCCCTGGATCGCCATCCTCTGGTCCCTGCGGGTGATGCATCGCCGCACGGCGCTGGTGCTGCCCGCCGGCACACCCCGCGGCCGCCGTTTTCTCGCCACGACAGCCGCGGCGGCCCCCGTGCTGCTCTATGCGCTGGTGCTGGTGGTCAAGCTCTGGGCCGCCGCCCAGGGGATGCCGGCCGGCCATGTCCACTAATGTTCAGGCACCGGCGGCCGGCATCTGCCAGTCGCCGCGGGCCAGGCGCAGCGGCGACGGTGCCGTGTCCCGCGCCAGGCGATAGCGCACCTCGCGCCCGCGCCCGTCGAAGGCCACCCCCAGCCAGCGCGGCTCGGCCGCGCGGTACCAGAGCGTCATGGTCAGGTCGCCGGTCACGTCATAGGCGCGGGCGGCGATGCTGCCGCCATCGGGTGCCGGGCGCTCCACGCCGCCCCGATCGGTCACCGCCACATCCAGCAGCCGGCCGCGCTGCGTGTCCAGCCAGCGCGGCCGCGCCGGCGTCTCGGGATGCCAATAGCTGGTCGGGATCACGTCGGCCGGGGCCTCCGCCCGGCCGTCGGCGCCCTCCACCACGAAACTGTCGCCCTCTGCCCGCCCGTCGACCGCATAGGCCGTGCCGTCATCATCGGTGCGGGTCCGGATCGCGACCAGCCGGCCGCCGGCCCAGCTTTCGGTGTTGCGATGGGTGTAGCGATAGACCGTGATCGGCCCGAACGAGACCGCAAGATCGATCTCCACCGACACCGTCAGCCGGCCATCGGCCTCGGGCGTGAAGCGCAGCACGTGGCGGCCCATCGGGGCATCGCCCCGGAAGACGTCGAAGGCCAGCTCACCCGTCCCCGGGGCGGCAGCCGCCAGGGCCCGGCCAGCAAAAACCGGTGCCGCCAGCAGCAGCCCGCCCCCCAGCAGGCCGGCCACCACGGTCCGCCGGTCGACCCCGCCACGCCTCTGCCTGCAGGCGTCAGAGCAATAGCGCACCGCCTCCCAGTCGCGGGCCCATTTGCGCCGCCAGGCGAAGGGCCGCCCGCATGCCGCACACAGCCTGGTCGGCAGATCGGCCTTGCGTCGCATTTTCGGCATCGCATGTCTCCCGGGTGGTCAGGTCTCACAATTCGCGGTCTCCGCCCCATATACCGACGGCGGAAGCCAACGGATCACCCGTTCGGCATCTGTCGAGGGAGTAATCGTCCGTGACCTCAGCGCCGCCCCCTGCCTTCGAAGACCCGATCGGGCTTGCGATCATCGGTGCGGGCCTTGCCGGCATATCCGCCGGCCGGCTGGCCAGACGCCAGGGCGTCACGCCCCTGATCTTCGACAAGGGACGCGGCATCGGCGGCCGGCTCGCCACCCGCCGCGCCACGCTCGACGACGGCACGGTTCTCCGCTTCGACCACGGTGCCCAGTTCATGACCGCCCGCAGCCCCGCCCTGGTCGCCGCCATGGCCGGGGCCGAGGCCGCCAATCTGGCCCGCCGCCTGCCTGCTCCGCCGCTGCATGGCCCCTCCCGGCATGGCCAGCCGGCGGAAGCCGAACGCGACCAGCCCCGCTGGGTGGGCATGGGCGGCATGACGGCGATCGCGAAACATCTGGCCCAGGGTCTCGACATCCGCACCGGCACCCGCATCGGCGGGGTCGTCCGCACCGACCACGGCCTCTGGCGGCTGGAGGACGAAGACGGTCTGCCACTGGTCCATGCGCGCCAGCTGATCGTCACCGCCCCGCCCGAACAGACGCTGGACCTGCTGATCGATGTGCTGCTGCCGGAAGGCTGGCGCCGCCGCATCGCCTCGACCATCGTCGCCCCCTGCTGGGCCCTGATGCTGGCGGTGGACGAGACGCTGCCCCTGCCCGGCCCGCGCTGGCGGCCCGAGGACGAGGCGATCGCCTGGATCGGCGATCAGCGTGACCTGCCAGGCCGGCCATCCGCGCCACAGAGCCTGGTCGTCCACGCCACCCCGCATTGGAGCCGGGTTCATCTGGAAGAGACACCCGAAGTGGCCGCCGCAGCCCTGCTTCGCAACCTGGAACGCCTGGTCGGCCGGGCGATCACCCCGCGCCTGATCCAGGCCCATCGCTGGCGCTATGCTCTCGCAGAGGTGCCGCTTTGCTCACCTTGCCTGGCCGATCCCGGGACCGGGATCGCCATCGCCGGCGACTGGTGCATCGGCGGGCGTGCCGAGGCCGCGGTGGACAGCGGTCGCGCCGCAGCCCTGGCACTGATCGGCTGAGCAAGACCGGTCAGGCACCAAGGGTTTGTCACCAACACTTCATTTCTGATCCGAGGGTTGCGCGGCTAAGAATAGGGTTCACCCCCTCTGGTTGCGGTCGCAGATCCCGGCGACCGATCCCGCTTTGTGCCGGTGGCCCCCGCCCCATGTCCGTGCTCTACCAGTCCTCTTCCGACCTGCCCGACCTCGTCGCAGGCCTCTATGAGCGCCGGGCGCATGATCTGTATCTGGGCGAGCCGGTGACGGTCTACGAACATGCGGTGCAATCGGCAATGATCGCCGAGGCAGACGGCGCCGCACCGACGATGATCGCGGCCGCCCTGCTCCATGATGTGGGCCAGCTGATCCGCGGCGCCGCCGAGGACGCCCATCGCCTGGCGGATGACGAAGAGCATGCCCGGGTCGGCGGCGACTTCCTCGCCAGCTATTTCTTGCCCGAGGTGGCAGAGGCGGTGCGCCTGCATGTCCAGGCCAAGCGCTATCTGGCGGCATCGGATGCCGGCTATGCCGCGACACTGACCCCGGCCGCCCGGGTCGCCCTTTCGGCCGGCGGCGGTGCGATGTCCCAGGAAGAGGCGACGGTGTTCCGCATCCGCCGCCATGCCGATACCGCCCTCAGGCTCCGGCGCTATTGCGACCGGGCGAAGCAGCGTAATCTCGTGCTGCCCCGCTTCCGCAGCTTCGCCCGCCATGTGCTGGCGGCGTCGCGGCGCGACTGACGCCGCGCCGCTCGTTCCCTCGGTCATCTTCCGTCAGTAGTCATAGCTCCAGGTCGCACCCACGGAACTGCCGCCCTCGGCACCGACTTCGGTGTCGACCTTGATGTTGGGCAGCACCTCCAGCTCCACCGTCACGGCACTGCTGCCGGCCCCCTGCTCGACACCGACGAACAGATCGTCGCTCAGATATTTGCCGGCCCTGACCGAGGCGCCGGAGCCGGTATCGTCGGTGCCGACATCCAGCACGTCGAGCCCGAACAGGTCACGGGCAAAACCGGTGGGGTCGAATCCGCCGCCCCCGCCACCGGTCAGCGTCGCCAGCCCCTGCCCGACCCTGATCGCATCCACGGCCGAGAGTTTCGCCCCCGGCTTGCCGAAGAAGGCCCGGGCCAGGATCTCGTCCTGCGCCAGCGCCGGTTCGGAACTCAGCGTCAGCTGCGGTGCCGATGCCCGGCCGGTGACCTGCACGATGGCGGTGACATCGGCATTGGTCAGCGTCGCCTCGATATCGAGCCGCGGATCGATATCGGCCAGACCGTCGAAGGTAATGACACCCTTCGAGAAGGTCAGGGTCCGCCCGACCACATCGGCCTCGCCGCGCACCACGCTGAGTTCGCCGTTGATCACCGGTGTGCCGGTGGTGCCGCGCACCTTCAGATTGCCCTGCCATTCGGTGTCCAGCCCGCGGCCGCGCACGAAGATCCGCCCCGGCGCCCGGACATCGATGTTGAGCGCCAGCCCGCCCGATGCCTGCTGCTGCTGTTCGGGCGAGCCCGGATCCGCCACCACCCGGCCGTTCCTGACCTCGACCACGTCGATCGTGCGGATCGAGGGCCCGCCGCTGTCGATCAGCCGGACCTCTGCCTGACGCACCGTCACGGTCCCGCCAAGCTGCCCGTCGCCCAGGCCGCCGGTCATCGCCAGATTGCCGTCGAGCACCGCATCGACATCGTCGCGGCGTACCAGGCGAGCCTGGTCGATCTTCACCTTGATATCCATGCGCGGGTCGGCAAGGTCGTCCAGATTGACCGTACCGTTCACGGCAACCGTGCCGCTGCCGCCGTCGCGCGCATCCAGCTTCACCGCCAGGCAGCAGCGCCCCGAGACACCGATCTCGCCGGTGATGCCGGTCAGCAGCGTGCCCACATCCTGGTTCTCATAGGCCGCATCGGTCAGCCTGATGCCGCCTGCGACATCCGGATTGGCGACGGTGCCGTTCACGGTCATGTCGGCATCGATCCGCCCGGCGAAGCGCTGGCCGTCGATGCCGGCGGCCAGCGCCAGCCGGCCCAGATCGCCCTGCCATCGCAGCCGGCCCTCGACCGGCCCGGCGTCATCCAGCGCAATCTCCGTCGGCGCCCCGCGCCGGAAGGGCTGGAGCGGCACCCTGGCGGTGACCGTCAGCGGCTGTTCGCCCAGACCTGCGATCGCAAGGTCCAGATCCGCCGTCCGATCGCCGAGCGTCGCCTTCACGTCGCCCGAGATGATCGGCGTCTCCATGCCTTCGACCTCGGCATCGACCGGCAGGTCCCGGATGGTGAGCGTGACCGCACCCTCCCGCCCGCGGGGGCCCATGGCCAGATCGATCGTGCCGTCCAGCCGGCCGCCATTGCCGATCGGCGCCTGGAACCGGCGCAGCGGGTCGAGCGGCACCGCCGTCAGCCGGCCTTCGGCGGTCAGCCGATCCGGCGCCATCACGGCATCAAGCACGATGCGGCCGGCCTTGCCGATCCGCAATTCGGGCAGGTCGACGCGGGTCGCATCGGCAAGGCGCACCGTCGCCGGCGCACCCAGCCCCAGTTCTTCACCCACGGCCTGGCCCTTCAGCCGGTCGAGCGTCAGCACCATCGCCCCCTGCCGGTCGGTCGCCAGATTGCCGCTGGCATCCAGCGTCAGCCGGCCCTTGAAATTGCCGGTCGCCGCCAGATCGAACCCCGTCGCCGCCCCCTGGGGCGTGGCCGTGGCTTTCAGCGTGGCCAGCTGCACGGGGCCTGCGGTCACCCGCTCGGCCGCGATCGTCGCCCGGCCGCCCGGCCGGCCCTGGTCCAGCACCATATCGGCATCCAGCGTCAGCCGCTCGGCCGCGACACTGCCGGCCACCGACAGCGCCGCCGCCTCGCCATCGGCCTTCACCGTCTGGCGGCCGCGCCGGTCGGCGCCCAGATCGACATCCAGCGACAGCCGCCCGCCCATGTCGAGCCCGGCCAGCCGGCCGATCGGCGCCAGATCCGGCGCGTCGATGTCGAGCCGGCCGCGCACCAGCGCATCGGCGAGCGTCACCGCCGCCTGGCCGCGCGCCGTGGTGCCGGCGAAATCGAGGGTCAGCGCGCTCACATCCAGACGTTTGCCGCCATCGGCCGAAGCCGCCTCGGCCGTCAGCCTGAGCGGGCCTTCCGCCGTCTCCCCATCCAGTGCCACGCGACCGGTCGGAGCGGTGAGCAGATTGCGACCATCGAGACCGAGCGTCAGGCGCTGGACGTCGATCGAGCCCAGCCGGCCATCCGCCAGCCGCGCATTTACCCGCGCCGCCGGATCGGAAAGATTGCCGCCGAGCGCGATATCCGCCTCCAGCCGGCCCGCGGCCGGCGCGCCGACCGCATCCGCCAGCCGCCCCAGATCGCGCACCGCAAGGGTGAGCTTCGTGCCGTCAAGCCCGCCCGCAGCCCCCAGCGCCGCCCGTCCGGCGAGGCGGGTGGTGCCGGTTGCAAGCGACAGGTTCTCGGCCGTGACCCCGCCCTCGCCCGTGACGGTCACCCGGGTGGCGAGATCGATCCGCCCGGCCAGCGCCGCATCGGCCTCTGGAATGCCGAGTTGCATCGACCGGCCTTCAGCGGAGACATCCGCCACCAGACGGCTCGCCGGATTGCCGGTGACCGTCACATCGACGCCCAGCGTGCCGGCAAGCTGCGGCAGGCCGGCAAGGGTGGCGAGCCGGCTCAATTTTTCGGCCGACAGCCCCGCCTGGGCGTCGATGGTGCCACCATCCAGGGCGTAGCTGCCGGTGGCCGAAAGGTTGGCGGTGCCGATGTCGAGCAGTGCTGCATCGATCACCACCTTGTCCGCGGCACCGTCGAAACTGCCCCGGGTCTTGAGCGACAGAACCCCGTCGGCCGCCTCTGGCGGCAGACCCAGCGCCGCCGGGCGCGGCCCGTCGAGATCCAGATCCAGCGCCAGATCCAGATCGGCCGGCAGATCCTGGGCCGGGGCGCGGCCGGTCACCGCCGCGGTCAGCCGGGCGGCATTGGCGAAGGGCCCGCCATCGCCGATGCCCTGCAGCCGCGGCGCCGCCAGCGTCGCCGCCAGCCGGGCATCGACGGCGGGCCAGGTACCGTCGACATCCAGCGTCAGGGTCGCCGCCGACATCGCCGCCGGCTGCGCCAGCGCCAGAAGCGGCGCCGTGCCCGAGACATTGCCGGTCAGCCGCGCCTGCACCGCACCGGTGCCGGTATCCATCCCGGCCGTGCCCGAAAGGGTGATGCCGCCGGTCGAGAGCGCCAGCCGGTCGACGGTCAGCGTCTGGCCGTCCGGCTGCCGCGCCGACAGATCGAAGGAGAGCGGGGTTTCCGAGGCGAGCACCAGCGGCGGCACCGGTTGATCCGATGCGTCCCGCGCGAGGGATGCGCCACCCTCGACGGATGCGTCGCCCTCGACGGGTGCGTCATCCGCTGCGGGTGCGGCGGTATCGGCCCCGGCCAGCGCCCGGCCCATGCCTGCCCAGTCGAGTTCGCCCTGAAGCTGCAGCGAGGGATCGGGACGCAATGCCAATGCGATGCCGGTCTCGAGATCGGCCAAGCCCTGCACATCCGCCGTCAGCCGGCCGGTCCAGCCCTCCAGCGGGCCCGAGCCTTCAAGCCTGGCGGTGATCGGCGGCCGGCCGGGAAGATCCGCCATGGTCGCGACCAGCCCGCCTGCCGCCTCTTCGGCGACCAGATCGACATCCAGCGTGCCGGCCTTGAGATCGGTTTCGAGGGCAGCAGACACCCGTCCCGCCGGACCGTCCAGGCGATGGATGTCGAGCCTGGCCCACGAGGTATCGCCACGCCCGACCCGCGCGGCGCCATCGACCCCCAGCATGGCCGGCGCATCCAGGCCGGTCAGCCTCGGATCGAGTTCGAGCAGCGAAACGCTCAGCTGCCGGAGATCGAGTGTCAGCGGCGGCAGCATGCCCTCGTCGGGCAGGCGCACGGTCCGCGGATCGAAAGGCTCCGACGGTGGCGGCGGCGTGCCGTCATCGGGCGGCGGCGCAACCTTGATCCGTTCCGCCGCGATGGTCGCAATCTCGATGCGCCCGGCGAGCAGGGCCGAGGGCCGCCACGAGAAGGTGACGTCGTCGGCCACCAGCCAGGGATCGGCCGGATCGCCGATGCGGAGCCGCGGCAGATGCAGGCGGCCGAACAGGCTGCCCTCGATCGCCGGCAGATCAACCGGCCCCAGACCGGCCGCCTCGATCCCGTCACGGGCAAGCCCGGCGATGGTCCGGCGCCCCTGATCGCTGTCGGCCCAGATCGCCGCGCCGCCGATGCCGCCGGCCACAACCACCACAAGGCCCACCACCCCATAGCCCAGGATCTTCCGGATCCGGCCACGGCGCCGTTTCGCCCTGCCTTTGTCAGGTCCGGGCTTGGGTGGCTCGGCTCCGCCGCTGGAGGACGGGGTCGTCGGATCGGGTGCCCGTTCGGGCGTGTCACTGCTCACGTTTCGGTCTCACTCCGCCTCGGAAGGCCGCATCCGGGTCACCGGTCGGTCAGAATGCCTGTCCAAGGCTGATATAGATCTGATAGGGGTCGTCGGCATCCCGGCGGTCGAGCGGCAGGGCCACATCGAAGCGGAACGGACCGAGCGGCGTGTAATAGCGCAGACCCAGCCCGGCGCCGGTTCGCAGATTGGTCGACAGATCCGGCCAGGGCTCTTCCGAGATCTGGCCGGCTTCGATGAAGGGCACGACGGAAATGTCCTGGGTCACCGGCATACGCAGTTCGACCCCGGCTTCGGCCACCGACCGGCCGCCCAGCGGGTCGCCATTACCATCCAGCGGTCCCAGCATACGATAGCCATAGCCGCGCACCGACCCGCCGCCACCGGCATAGAAGCGCTTGTCCGCCGGCAGGGTTGCCGTTGCGGCACCGGCGACGGAGCCGATCCGCCCGCGGCCGGCCAGCACCCAGCGCCCCAGCTCGTCCAGCGGCACATAGATCGAGCCGTTGAGTTCGGCCCTGAGGAAGCTGATCGCCGCCCCCTCGATCGCACCGGTATAGGGGATCACCTCGCCCGAGATGCGATAGCCGCGGCGCGGGTCCAGCAGGCTGTCCGAGGCATCGCGCGACAGGGTCACCGGCACGCCCAGCAGATAGCTGGTCCGCTCGCCCTTCTCGTCGTCGAGGATCTTGTATTCCGGGGCGAGCGCCAGAGAGCCGCGCCAGCCGTCGCCCAGCGCCCGTTCCTGGCCGAAACGGGTCTCGATACCGGTCTGCTGGAAGGCGTCGGTGTCTTCGTTGATCAGCTTGACGGTACCGAAATTGAACCGGTCCTCGCGCGGGTGCGGCCGCTTGTAGTTCACGTCCAGTTCCTGAAGCACCGGCGAAATGTCGAGTTCGGTGCGCAGCTTGTCGCCACGGCCGGTCAGGTTGCGATGCTCCCAGAAGGCACGCAGTTCCGGCCCGACCGTCGTCGAATAGCGCACGCCGGCACCGATGCTCCGCGGGGGGCCTTCGACCACCGTCAGTTTCACCGGCATGCTGCCGTCGGCCGGCGGGGTCTCGGGCGTCTCGATCACGGCCGAGGAGAACAGCCCCGTTGCCAGCAGGTCGGCGCGGAAGCTTTCGATCTTGCCGGCATCATAGGTGTCGCCGGGCTGCCAGGGGCGCTTGCCCTCCACCACCGTCGCCAGCACGTCTTCCAGCCCTTCGACGCTGGTATCGCCGAAGCGGGTGAAGGGGCCGCTGTCGATGTCGACCGTCACCGCCATGCTGCGGGTGTCATGGTCCACGACCGCGCGGCGGCCGGTCTGGCGGGCGAAGGGATAGCCGTTGGCGCCCAGCGTCGTCAGCAGGCGGCGCTCGCCGGCCACGATTTCCGCAGCCTCGGCGGCCGCCCCCATCGGCAGGCCCAGCGCCTTGGGCGTCATCTTTTCGGCATCGACCAGCGGCGGCTGACCGGCCGCCCAGTCGACCGTCCAGCCGGCCAGCTTGTAGCGTGGCCCCGGGCGCACCGTGATCTGCGCCGCCGGCGGCTCGGCATCGCGATCGATGCGCAGGCGCACCTCGCCATCGAAATAGCCGCGCGAGCGCAGGGCCTTCTGGAACAGCTCGACATCGCCCTGCCCGCGGCGGCGCAGCGCCGCCAGGCTCGGCGGCGGGCGATCCTCCAGCCGGCGCAGCTCCGACAGGCTGTCGAACAGCTCGTCCAGCGGCGCATCGGCAAGCTCGTCCACCTGCGGCTGGCTGCCGGTGACGCTGCCGGCGGCACCCTCCTTTTCCTCCCGGGCACGCTTCTCGGCCCGGGCCTCGGCCAGGCGCTGCTGTTCCGCCGCCTCTTCCGGATCCAGCCCCTCGACGGTGATCTGCGTCGTATAGGTCACCCCGCCCACGGTCGCGAAAAGCGGCTCGCCGCTTTCGGCCACCGGTTCCTCATCCACCAGACCAAGGCTGCGGCCGACATCATTAACGGTCCCGCATCCACCGAGCAGGGCTGCGGCAAACAGCGCCGGGACCAGCGGAAGACGGGAAGTGTGGGACGGGCCGATCTTGCGACATGGCACCTGTGAGAGGCCTCCGGATCAAGCTGCATCATGCGCGACGGGCGCCGCTTCACCTTAACGATCCCCGCCCCCGGACGGCAAGCCGGGCTCCCCCTTCGTGCCGTGACGAATTTTGGAACCGGCCCGATCAGGGGCGGGCCCGGCGTGCAAGTGGCATTGACGCCGGCACATATCGCGCGCAACGATCATCTCATGCGCTCACCGCAGAAATGAGCCGTTCACCTGTCCGGAGGATCATCCACGATGCTTGGCATCAAGCTCAGCGAGATCGAAACGTTCCTCGCGGTCGCCGAGGCGGGGTCGATCAACGGCGCCGCCCGTCGCATGCATCTGACACAGCCGGCCGTCACCCGGCAGATCCAGCGGCTGGAAGCGGAGCTGGGGTTGATTCTGCTCGACCGGCGCAGCAAACCCCCGACGCTGACCGCCGCCGGTCGCGATGCGATGGAGCATTGCCGCCGTGTGCTGAGTGCGGTGGAAGATCTGAAGGCGATGGGCATGGCCGAGGGCGCCACCGCCGGACGGCTCCGCCTCGGCTTTGCCCATGGCGTGGTCGATCTGGCCGTCACCCGGCCGATCGACGAGCTGCGCGCCGCCTTCCCGCTGGTCGCCCTGCAGATCGGCAGCGGCTGGACCGGGGAGTTGATCGATCAGGTCCGCGACGGCCGCCTGGATGCCGCCGTCGTGCTGATCGACCCCAACGAACACCCCCCGCAGGATATCGAAGGGGTGCGGGTCGGCTCCGAACCAGTCTGGATCGTGGGCTCCGCACGTGACGAAACCTCCTCTGGTCCGATTGCGCCCGAAGAGCTGGCCCGGGCAAGCTGGGTGCTCAACCCCGAAGGCTGCGGCTATCACATGGTGGTGCAGCGTCTGCTCGACCGGATGGGCGCGCGGCTGGAAGTTGCGGCCGAGGTTCTGGGGCCCGACATCCAGCTGTCGTTGATTGCCCGTGGCGTCGGGTTCGGGCTGGTGCCGGCCCGCCGGGTGATGCAGAGCGCCCAGGCCGGCGAGCTGCGGCGGATCGAGGTGCGGGGACTGGACCTGTCCCTTGCGGTCTGGGTGCTGCGGTCCTCTCTCGCCGGCCGGCTGACACCGGCCATCGATCATCTGGCAGGCTCGCTCGCCACCCTCTGGGCACCCGCCTCCACCCCGGCCGCGGCGGTCGCGGCCGTCTGAACCCGCTTGGGCGCCGTCGGCACCGCCTCGTCTTCCTCCACCGTATGGGCGATTGCCGCGGCAAGGGCACGGGAGATACAGGCATAGCCCAGCGCGTTCAGATGGAAGCGATCGGTGAACAGCAGATCCGGGGTCGGATGCGCGCGGTCTTCTTCCCAGGCGGTCATCAGCGCATAGCGGCTGTAGATCGGCGTATGGGTTTCATCCGCCACCTGATGCATCAGGGTGACGAAGGCGGCATAGGTCCTGGGATCCTTGGCCCCGGGATAGAGCTGCAGATCCATCAGCAGCGCATCGGCGCCACTCTCGCGGATCATCTCCAGCCCCTCGCGCAGCTGATCGGTGAACCGGGCGCGGTCGACCGCGCGCAGCGCATCATTGGTACCGGCCTGCCAGATGACGAGATCGGGATCGTTTTCGGCCAGCAGCTCGTCCAGCCGCGCCAGCTGGTCGGCTGCGATCTCGCCGCCGACACCGGCATTGATCACCCGGACGCGGCTCTCAGGGTAGCGGCGGGCCAGATCGCGCTCCAGCCGGAAGGGATAGCTCGCCTCGGGCCGCGGCGCGCCATAGCCCTGGGTTGACGAGGATCCGATGGCCAGCACCACCAGCGGCCGCCCCTCTTCCAGCTTCTCGTCCGTCACCGGCAGATCGCCCGCCAGATCCGGGCCGTCTTCCGGCACGCGGCAGACGCCGTCGATGCTGGTATCCAGGGCTAGGCCGAAGCTGCCGGCATCCTGTTCCGGCGCCGGCTTCGGTGTCACCGCTGCCTCGGCAGCCAGTGCCGCAGGCGGCACCGCCGCCAGCCCCGGCAGGAGCATGGCGGCGGTAACGGTCAGCGGGCGAAGGACGTGGTGCAGCAGGCGGGTCATGATCAGGCGCGGACGGGACCGAAGGCCTTGGTCGGTGGGACGGCTGCCGACGGCGCCGCAGGCGCGGTGCGGGCAGGAGTCACGGTCGTACGAGCGGGCGTGGCGGTGCGGGCAGACGTCTGGGCAGTGCTGCGCTTCAACCATTCGAGGCCCCCGGCAAGCAGGACGAGAATGACGAGACCGGCAGACACGAGTACCACATCGAGAACCACGCCACCACCCAGCGGAACCCGGACCAGCTGCGCCGCCACCGCCAGCAGAGAGCCGGTGGCGAAGACCGCCAGACCCTGGCGCCCCATCACCGCGAAGGGGTTGTTGGCCCCCAGATCCCGCAGCCAGCGGCCGGCCGGCGAATAGGCGACGACATAGACCAGGGCCAGCAGATGCAGAATGCGCGGCAGGGTGACGAAGGTCTTGTCCTGACCATAAAGGAAGAAGGGGATCGGCAGCATGTCGCGCGCGGGATAGAAGGCCGCCAGCTTCATCGCCAGCGCCAGCACCAGATAGGCCGCCGCCAGCCACCAGGCCCAGGCCCGGTAGGGCACCACCTGCGCCCGGCCCAGAATGCCGGCACCGACCACGAAACCGATCGCGAAGACGAACTGCCAGGCCAGGGGGTTGAAGAACCAGCCGCCGCCATTCGGCCATTGCGGGGCGTTCATGCCGGTCATGTTGGCGACCACCCAGACCGTGGCCGAGGCGACCAGCATGGCGCCGACGCTGGCCCGTGCGATCAGCATCATCACCGGCAGGGCCAGCATGAAGCAGATATACATCGGCAGGATGTTGAAGTAGCCGGGCTGGTGGCCCAGCGTCACCACCCCCATCAGGCCGGCCGCCGGGTCATTGAAGATCGGGCCCAGATTGATCCAGGAATACAGCTCCGGATCGGCGGTGGCGCCGGCCATCCAGGCCACCAGCGCCGCCACCACGGCGATGCAGAAGACATGGACCAGATAGAGGTCGAAACCGCGCTTCGCCGCCTTGGCGCTGGCCAGCCAGGGCCGATCTGCGGTGAACTTGCGGAAATAGGCGAGCGCCGCCGCCAACCCTGCCAGGAAGACGAAGATTTCGGTCGCATCCGCGAATCCGAAGTTACGGATCGTGATGTTTTCCAAAGGATTGCCCGGCACGTGATCGATGAAGATCATGGCCAGGGCAAGGCCCCGCACCGTATCGATCTCGTTCAGCCTGCCGCGCCGTGTGGCGTCCATCGGTCTCGTCCTTGGTGGTTGTGGCCCGCTGCTTTATCAGCAACACCATTGCAACGCACCAGCCTTCAACCGGTACAGGGGCATAATGTGGATCCCCCGCGTCAAAAGCGGGGCAGGCCCGTGGCGGCCGTGACCATCCTTCCCCGCCCCTGGGTCACCACCACAGGTCGAGCTGCTGCGATCCGGTAATGATCATTATGCCCATTATGCATTGGCGTCATGATCAGATCCGACATTATGATCTATCTGTGTTCCCGGTATGGTTGACTTTACCCGCCACACCGCCCTTCCCGGGGCGTTGTGGCGGGATTTTTCTTCCAGCCGAAACACAACCCTTACGATGGTTTATAAGCATATTTACGCGTGAGGTGCCCATGAGCCAGGATCCGACTGCCGCCCCGTCCGCCATCGGCCAGCCGCCCCAGTCACCTCAGATACGCGACACACGTCCCGGGCTCGACCGGACAGCCCGCCTCGTGCTCATTGCGGCCGCCGTGGTCGTGACCATTTCGATGGGCGTGCGCCAGGCATTCGGCGTCTTCCTTACCCCCGTCGTCGCCGAACTCGGCATCGGTCGCGAGGTCTTCGGCTTTGCGATCGCCGTGCAGAACCTGCTCTTCGGGCTGATGCAGCCCTTCATCGGCATGATCGCCGACCGGTTCGGCCCGTCGCGCGTGGTGCTGGCGGGCACCGCCGCCTATGTGGCGGGGCTGGTGCTCGCCGCCTCGACCGGTTCCCCCACCGGGCTGATGGTCACGCTGGGCGTGGCTGTGGGCTTCGGCCTGGCCGGCACCAGTTTCGTGGTGGTGCTGGGTGCAGTCGGCCGGGCCGTGCCGGAAGCGCGGCGGCCGCAATGCTTCGCCCTGGTCACCGCCGGCGGCTCTTTCGGCATGTTCGCGGTGGTCCCCGGCGCCTATGCCATGCTCGATGCCTTCGGCTGGCGGGATGCGATCCTGCTGCTCGCCATCGCCGCCAGCGCCATGGCCGCCTTCGGCTTCGCGCTCGACGGGGCACGCCGGCGCAAGCCGCAGGGCACCGCCGGGGTCGCGCCGGCCCCTGCCGCCCCGTCCGGTGCCGACACGCTGGGCAAGGCGCTTCACGAAGCCGCCCATAGCGGCAGCTTCTGGCTGCTGGCGCTCGGCTTCGGGGTCTGCGGCTTTCAGATCACCTTTATCGGCGTGCATCTGCCGGCCTATGTCGGCGATGTCGGCATCCCCGGCTGGGTGGCGGCCTGGGCGCTGGGGCTGATCGGGGCCTGTAACATCGTCGGCGCCTATGTGCTGGGCAGCCTGGGCGCCCACTTCCGTGGCCGCAACATGCTGGTCGCCATCTATACCCTGCGCATGATCTTCGTGACGGCGGTGGTCGTTCTGCCGCCCTCGGCACCGCTGATCCTGGCCTTTGCAGTTCTGTTCGGCTTCACCTGGCTCGGCACCATTCCGCTCACCAGCGGCATGGTGGCACGGATCTTCGGACCGCGTTACCTTTCAACCCTTTACGGTGTTGTCTTCCTGTCGCATCAGGTCGGCGCCTTCCTCGGCGCCTGGGGTGGCGGCTATGCCTACGACCTGCTCGGTTCCTACGATGCGGTCTGGACGGCGATGGCCGTCATCTCGGCGATTGCGGCCCTGCTGCACCTGCCCATTTCCGACCGGCCGGTGGTCCGGCAGCCGAAAGCCGCGTGAGCGGGGCGGCGATCCGGGCTATACTTTCCGGATATCCCGTTACGGAGGCGAACGTGATGAGCGAAATGCTGCCCGTCGACCGGATGCATATGAGGCATGCAGCGGCGGAGGACGAAGCAACCGACGGCGACCGGCCTTTGCCGGCCTGGACCATTCATGCCGCCGCGATCGGCATCGGCCTCGTGCTCGGGGCCGCCCTCTATGGCTGGGGCCGCTATTCCGGCGTCATCTCCATGGACTGGGTGGGCCTGCTCTGCGGCTGAGCCGCAAGGCCAGGCCCAGCCCCCATCCCTTGGGTCAGACCCTCTCGACAATCAGCGCGATGCCCTGGCCGATGCCGATGCACATCGACACCAGGGCGTAGCGCCCGCCGCGACGCTCCAGTTCGCGCAGCGCCGTCAGCGTGATCCGCGCGCCCGAAGCCCCCAGCGGATGGCCGACGGCGATCGCACCGCCATTGGGGTTCACGCGGGCATCGTCATAGGCCAGATCCAGCTGCTTCAGGCAGCCCAGCACCTGGGTCGCGAAGGCCTCGTTGATTTCGATCACATCCATATCGGCAAGCGAGAGCCCGGCGCGGGCCAGTGCCTTGCGTGCCGCCGGCACCGGACCCAGCCCCATCACCCGGGGCTCCACCCCGGCCACCGCCGCCGCCACGATCCGCGCCCGGGGCTTCAGGCCGAAACGGGCACCAGCCGCTTCGGTGCCCAGCAGCAGTGCTGCCGCACCGTCATTGATGCCCGAGGCATTACCCGCCGTCACCACGCCATCGGCCGCCAGCGGCCGTAGCTTCGTCAGCGCCGCCAGGGTGCTGTCGGGTCGCGGATGCTCGTCGGCCGTCACCTCCAGCGCCGGCGCCTTGCGGCCCTGGTCGACGGTGACGGCCGTGATCTCGCCCTCGAAGAAGCCGGCCGCGCGCGCCGCTTCATAGCTCGCCTGCGACCGCGCCGCGAAGGCGTCGCTCTCCTCGCGGCCGATGGCCAGGTCGCGGGCGATGTTGTCGGCGGTCTCGGGCATGGTGTCGCCGCCATAGGCCGCGATCACCTTCGGGTTCGGGAAGCGGGCGCCGATGGCGCTGTCATAGACCTTGAAATCGCGGCCAAAGGCCTGTTCCGATTTGGCGACCACGAAAGGCGCGCGGGTCATGCTTTCCACGCCGCCCGCGATCATCAGCTCGCCATCGCCCAGGCGGATGGCACGCGACGCATCGATCACCGCCGCCATGCCGCTGCCGCAGAGCCGGTTGACGGTCTGTGCCGCAACCTCGACCGGCAGCCCGCCCATCAGCGCGCCATGGCGGGCAACGTTGCGGGCATCCTCGCCCGCCTGGCAGGCACAGCCGGCGAGCACGTCCTCGATCGCGGTCGGATCAACGCCGGTCTTCGCCATCAGCGCCCGGATCACCTGGCCCAGCAGGTCGTCGGGGCGGATGCGTGACAGCACGCCGCCCTGGCGGCCGAAGGCGCTGCGCAGGCCGTCGAAGATGAAGGCGTCGGTGGTGGCGGTCATGGGAACGGTTCCTCCGGGCTTTTCTCTGGTCTTGTCTCAGGCTTCGTCGCGGGTCAGCGGCAGGCCCAGGCGGGCGCGGCGCGACAGCCAGGGGCTGGGCCGGTAGCGCGGATCGCCGGTCGCCGCCAGCAGCCCCTCCAGCACCGTCAGCACATGGGCAGCCCCCAGGCTATCGCCCAGGCGCAGCGGCCCCTTAGGATAGCCGAGGCCCAGTTCCACCGCGGGATCGATATCGGCCGGGGCGGCAATGCGCATCTGGGCGATCTCGCAGCCGACATTCACGATCTGGGCGGCGATGCGCTGGGCGACGAAACCGGCGCTGTCGCGAATCCGCGTCACCGGCACGCCGCCCTGCTCCAGCCGCACCGCCATGCCGGCGGCGAGCGCCGGATCGGTGGCGGGTGAGGTCATCAGGGTCAGCCGCCGCTCGAAGCCGAAAAGCGGGTCGATCGCCAGCGCCCGGGCCGGATCAACCCCCGCCTCCAGCGCCGCCGTGGTGCAGTCGGTTCCAAGCGGCAGCAGCAGGGCGATCGCGCCCTTGCCCGGCCGGTCGCCCGCATCCACCTCCATGCCGGCCCGCGCCACCAGCTCCTGCGCCGCCGCCCGCCAGGTCGGATCGGCGGCGGGCCCCACCCAGACCGGCCCGTCGACCGCGCGGCCGGCCAGCGGGTCGGGCTCGGGGTCCGGCTCGATCCGCGCGCGCCCGTTCTCGTAAGTATAGAAGCCAGCGCCGGATTTCCGCCCCAGCAGCCCGGACTCCATCCGGTTGCGGCCGATCGGCGACGGGCGGAAGCGCGGCTCCTGGAAGAACTGATTGTAGATCGATTCCATCACCGGCTGCGACACGTCGAGCCCGACCAGATCGAACAGCTCGAACGGCCCCATGCGGAACCCGGCCGCGTCGCGCATGATCCGGTCGATATCCACCGGCCGCGCCACCCCGTCCTGCAGGATGCGCAGCGCCTCCACCCCGAAACCGCGACCGGCATGATTGACCAGGAAGCCGGGGCTGTCGGTGACATTGGCCGGCAGATGGCCGGTACGGCCGGCCAGATCGGTCAGGGCCGCGGTCACCCAGGGGGCGGTGCGGGCCCCCGCCACCACCTCGACGATCTTCATCAGCGGCACGGGATTGAAGAAATGGAAGCCCGCCACGCGCTCGGGCACCGCGCAGGCCGCCGCGATCGCGGTCACCGACAGCGACGAGGTGTTGGAAGCCAGGATGCAGTCCGGCCCCACCGCCGGTTCCAGATCACGGAACAGCGTGCGCTTGACCTCCAGCGCCTCGACGATCGCCTCGACCACCAGATCGGCGCCTGCGAACGAGGCCGGAGCGGCCTCCACAACCTTCAGCCGACCCAGGGTTGCGTCGATGTGATCCTGGTCACACTGGCCCTTTGAAGCCTTGCGTGCCAGCATGTCGGCGATGAAGCCGCGCGCCGCATCGGCTGCGCCCGGCTTCGCATCGGCCAGGCGGACCTCGACCCCGGCTTCGGCCAGAACCTGGGCGATGCCGCGGCCCATGGATCCGGTGCCGATCACCCCGGCGATATCGATCCGGCGGGGGGCGGAAGTCTCGGTTCGGGCAGCGAAATCGGTCACGGGCGGGGTCCTCCGGCAGGCGCCGCCATGCGATTTCCGCAGGGCGGACTCATATTCCATCGCGTTGACGGGGAGGTTAGGCAGTGTCAGATTGGCCTGCAACCGCAATCCATCAGCATGCGCATCCGCGGAATTTGCCCGAGACCGAGCTTCGTCCGGACAATTTTCACGGGTAAACGACGGAGCGGCGGGGTATGAATTCCGGCAGACGATCGGAAGCGCCCCAGGGGAGGAAGTTGGGAGTACAGGCATGCGCAAACGTGCCGAGATCGAGCCCATTGCAGAGCTCGACCCGGAAGAAGCCGCCCGCGATCGGAATTTCGTGACGGCATTGGCCCGCGGGCTCGAGGTGCTGCGCGCCTTCCGCGTCGGCAACCAGCCCATGGGCAATCAGGAACTGGCCGAGATCACCGGCCTGCCCAAGCCCACGGTCTCGCGGCTCACCTATACGCTGACCAGGCTGGGCTATCTGTCCTATAACGAGCGGATCGGCAAGTATCGCCTGGGTTCGGCCGTGCTGACGCTGGGCTACAGCATGCTGGCCGGGTTGACGGTGCGCGACATCGCACGTCCCCTGCTGCAGGAGATCGCCGACTATTCCGGCGTGTCGGCAGCCTTGGGCGACCGCGACCGGCTGAACGTGCTCTATGTCGAATGCTGCCGGGCCGATACCGCGGTCACGCTGCGCCTCGACGTGGGTTCGCGGATCCCGATTGCGACCAGCGCCATCGGCCGCGCCTTCCTCGCCGGCCTGCCCGAGCAGGAGCGCGGCTTCCTGATGGAACACATCCAGCGCCGTTCCGGCGCCGAATGGCCCAAGATCAAGGAAGGTATCATGCAGGCGCTGGACGAGGTGAATGCCCGCGGCTTCTGCACCTCGATCGGCGAATGGACCACCGGTGTCAATGCCGTGGGCGTGCCGCTGCGCCGGCCCTCGGGCGGGCTGATGGCGATCAATTGCGGCGGCCCCAGTTTCATCGTCCATCGCGAGCGGATCGAGAAGGATATCGGCCCCCGTCTGGTGCGCATCGCCCAGCAGATCGAAGCCTCGCTGGTCCGCCGCTGACCGCCACCCCCCAAGGACCGACGCCCCCAGGAGTTGCAGACCCGACATGACCGGACGCCCCACCATCGTCTCGCCCGCCTCCCCACCCGATGCGGTAGAACTGGCCGCCATCCTGGCCGAGGGTGAGCCGCCGGGGGCCTATAACGGTCTGATCGGCACCAGGCTGGTCCGCTGGCAGCCCGATTACGCCGAGGTCTCGATCGAGCTCGGCCCTCAGCACCTGAACCGTGCCGGCGTGCCCCATGGCGGGGTGATCGCCTCGATGCTCGACAGCGCCTGCGGCTATGCCGGTAATTACTGCCCCGACCCCGCGCGGGCGCGCTATTGCGTCACCCTGTCGCTCACCATCGGCTTCATCTCCCAGACCCGCGGCAGGCTCCTCACCGCCCGCGGCCGGGTGATGGGCGGCGGCCGCAAGATCTTCATGGTCACGGGCGAAGTCACCGACGAGACCGGCGCGCTCATCGCCTCGGCCCAGGGCACCTTCCGCTATCGCGGCGGCAGCGAATCGCTCGAAGGCGTGCCGCGGGGCTGACCTTCAATGGCACGCACCCCATCTTCTGCTACGATGCGCCGGAGATGGAGGCTCTCATGCAAAACGTCGACCCGTTGGGCCTTGATATGCTCGACTTAGACGTTCTTCGCCGCAAGATCGCCGAAGCCGATGCCGACCCTCGGCCAGATCTTGACGAAGAAGACCTCGATCGTCATTTCGCGGTGCTGCTCCGGGAAGCACTGGCTGCTCGCAGGGCCTGAGTATTTCTATGCAGACCTGAATATTTCCCTGCATATTTGTCATCTCTGCTCAGACGATCCGTCTGACCGGCGCCCCATCCAGCCAGGCGGCCACCGCCTCGGCGGTCTGGCGATAGAAGATGCGGAAGTTTTCGGCCGTCACATAACCCAGATGCGGGGAGACCACCACCGTCGGCAGCTGCCGGAACGGATGGTCGGCGGGCAGCGGTTCCCGGTCGTAGACGTCGAGGCCCGCACCGGCCAGGCGGCCGGTCGAGAGGGCGTCGATCAGCGCCGCCTCGTCGACGATCGGCCCGCGCGAGGTGTTGATCAGCACCGCCCCCGGTTTCATCATCCCAAGCGCCGCCGCATCGACCAGCCGGCGCGACCGGTCGCCCAGCTTCAGATGGATGGTGACGATATCCGCCGTCGCCAGCAGATCCTCTTTCGAGACGCGTCGGGCCCCCACCTCGCGGCAGCGGGTATCGGTCAGATTAGGGCTCCAGGCCACGACCTTCATGCCGAAGGCCTGCGCCACCTCTGCCACCCGTCCGCCCAGCCGGCCAAGGCCCAGCACGCCCAGGGTCTTGCCCTCCAGCCCCCGTCCCATCACCGTCTGCCAGGGCTGCCCCGCCTTCATGCGGGCGCTTTCGGCGCCGGCCCCGCGCATCACCTCCAGGATCAACGCGAAGGTCAGCTCCACCGTGGGGGCCGCCAGGCCTTCGGTGCCGCAGACCGTGATGCCCTGTGCCCCGGCCGCCTCGGTGTCGATCGCGGCATTGTGCATGCCGGTGGTGACGATCAGGCGCAGATCCGGCAGCCGTTCCAGCACCCGTGCCGGCAGGGGCGTGCGCTCGCGCATCACGCAGACGATGTGGAACCCGGCGAGCGCCGCCACCACCGCCTCCTCGTCGGCAAAGCCGGTATGGAAGACCGTCAGCGCCACCCGGTCTTCCACCGCCGACCAGTCGGCGAAGCCGGTTGCGACATCGTGGTAATCGTCCAGGATCGCGCAGCGATACCGCATCGGTCTTCTCCTGCCTGCAAACGCCACGAACCGCCGCGGCACCGGCCGGCGGCGGTTCGACAGGGATGATACAGGAGATCGGGGCGGAAGGTTCCGGTCAGATGAACAGCTTGCGCAGCTGGCTTGAAATCACGTCCAGCAGGCTGACCATGACGATGATCATGATCATCACCGCACAGGTCTCGGCGAAATAGAAGCCGCGGATCGCTTCCCACAGCACCACGCCGATGCCGCCGGCACCGACCATGCCGACCACCGTGGCCGAGCGGACATTGCTTTCGAAACGGTAGAGCGAATACGACACCCAGAGCGGCAGAACCTGCGGGATCACGCCATAGATCACCTCGGCCAGCGGCCCGGCACCGGTGGCGCGAATGCCCTCCACCGGCCGCGGGTCGATCGCTTCCACGGCTTCCGAGAACAGCTTGGCCAGCACGCCGGTGGTGTGGACGAACAGCGCCAGCACGCCGGCGAAGGGGCCGAGGCCCACCGCCACCACGAACAGCATGGCGAAGACCATTTCGTTGATGGCGCGCAGCGCATCCATCATCCGCCGCACCGGCTGCACCACCCAGACCGGCGCCACGTTCGACGACGACAGGATGCCGAAGGGAATGGCAAAGACAACCGCCAGCACCGTGCCCCAGAGCGCCAGCTGAATGGTGACCAGCAGCTCGTCCAGATAGAAGCGCCACTGGTGGAAATTCGGCGGGAAGAACTCGGCTCCGAACACGCCCATATTGCCGGCATCGCGGAACAGGTCCAGCGGCCGCATCTCGGCGCCGTCCCAGGACCAGACCAGCACGGCGGCGAGCAGGCCATAGGTAACGTAGCGCAGCAGCGATCCCTTGAGGTCGCGCGGCGGCGTGATGCCGGGCGTGCGGGGCTGGGCAAGATCGGTCATGGCGGCCGGAACTTTCAGAGAAAACGACGTCGATGGTCGAGACTGGTCTGACATGAAGAACGACCGGCGGCGCGGGGAGCCGCCGGTCGCTTGAGGCCGATGGATCACGAAGCCTTGGCGGCCTTCTCGATCTCGGCGGCGCGCTTGTTCAGCGCGTCGAGCTGGGCGTCGATCTCGGCGATCTTCTTCGCCTTCTCGTCGGCGGCCATGGCCGTATCGGCCTCGAGCTTCGCCTTCGAGCGGAACAGCTCCAGCTGACGGATCGGGATCAGCTGGTCGTTGCTGCTCTTGCGGAACGGCGCCCAGGTCAGACCCTGCAGAACCGCCTTTTCCTTCTCGGCGTCCGGGCCCTCGACACCATAGGTCAGGAAGAAGCTCGCGATCTTCTCCTTGGCCTCGGCCGGCAGGCTGGTGCGCCACACGATCGGGTCCGCCGGGATCAGCGGCGACTTCCAGATCACCTTGATCTGCTTGGCCTTCTCGGGGAAGGTCTTCTCAAGGCGGGCCATGTTCTCGGTGTTGTTGGTCGCAACGTCGACCTGGCCGTTGGCAACCGCCAGCGCATTGGTCTCGTGGTTCGCCGCCAGCGTCCGCTTGAAGGCGGTGCGGGCATCGACATTGTTCTGGGCGAAGACGTAATAGCTCGGCACCAGGAAGCCCGAGGTCGAGTTGGGATCGCCGTTGCTGAAGGTCAGATCCTTGGCCTTGGCCAGCATGTCCTCGACCGAGTTCAGGTCGGTGCGGTCGGCCTGGGTGATCAGCAGCGACCAGTAGCCGGGCGAGCCGTCGGCCGCAACCGTCTGGGCGAAGATCTCGCCGCCGGCGCGGTCCACCGCTTCCATGGCCGACTTGTTGCCGTACCAGGCGACGTCGACCTTGTCGAAACGCATGCCCTGGATGATGCCGGCATAGTCAGGCGCAAAGAAGGCCTTCACCTCGACGCCCAGCTTGCGCGACATGTCGGCCAGGAACGGGTCCCACATGGTCTTCAGGTTCTGGGTCGACTCGGTCGAGATGATGCCGAAGTTGATCTCCTTCATCGAGGTGATCTTCATGTCTTCGGCAGCGGCGGCCGGCAGGGCCGAACCGACGGCGATGGCGGCCGCCACGGCCACCTGGGTCAGACGCTTCAGGAACATGGGGTGCATGCCTTCCATGGGGCGTGGGATGCGTGAGGCGGAAGCGTTGGGTGGCAGGGCGCGGCGTCAGACCGCCAGCGCCTGCCCCGCAGAAGCAGAGGCAGCGGCCGGTGCGGCGCGGTCGCGCACGGGCAGGCCGATATCCTCGATCTCGGTCCCGTAGAGACGGGCGAGCATGTCGTTGGTCAGCGCGGCAGACGGGCCGTCATAGACCAGCCTGCCCTTCGAAAGCGCGATCACCCGCGAGCAGTAGCGGAGCGCGTAATCCACCTGGTGCAGCGAGACCACGACGGTGGTGCCGTCCTCGGTGTTGATCCGGGCGAGCGTGTCCATCACCCGCCGGGCGCTTTCCGGGTCCAGAGACGCGATCGGCTCGTCGGCCATGATCACTTCGGCCTGCTGGACCAGCGCCCGGGCGATCGCCGCCCGCTGCTGCTGGCCGCCCGACAGGGTGGAGGCGCGGCGATGGGCCCATTCGGCGATGCCGACCCGCTCCAGCGCCGCCAGCGCCCGCATGCGGTCGTCGCGCCGGAAGCGCCCGGTGATCACCCGCCAGAGCGGCAGGTTGCCGAGCGTGCCGGTCAGCACATTGGTGATCACCGTCAGCCGGCCGACCAGGTTGAACTGCTGAAAGACCACGCCGATCCGGGCGCGGCGCCGGCGGATGTCGCGGGCGATGCGGCCGTTCTTCTGCACCGAACCGCCCAGCATGCGGATCTCGCCGCCTTCCGTGCGGTCCGAGGCGATCAGGCCCGAAAGATGGCGCATCAGCGTCGACTTGCCCGAGCCCGAGGCACCGATCAGGGCGACCATTTCGCCCCGGGCGACCTGGAAGCTCACGCCGTCCAGCGCACGATGGCCACGGAACGTCTTGGTCAGGCGCGCCACCTCGATGGCGGGTGCGCTGGCGCTGTCGGTCATCGCCGGTCGGTCCTTCCGAATGTCCTGCATCGGGGGGCAATGTCGCCTCGCGCAGGGGTACCCCCGTCGGAGACGTCCCGGTCAGGCCGGCCAGGCGGGTTCAGATCACCTGCGGCCGTACCCCGGGCGGCCACATTGCGCGGCCCCGTCGGCTATCTGATTAGCCGGCTTCGATGACGTTTCGGTGACGACGCGGTAAAGCATTGATGAAGGGCCGCCCCCATGGCATCACGGGGCTGCCGGAGGGCCCTGCCCCCTAGACAAATCCTTGATACACATCCGCAATTCCGGATCTATCCGGAGGGATGTCGCCCCTTGGTCTTCAGGAGATCCGCGCCGATGCCGGTACCGTACCGTGCCGCCCTTTACGTCATGCCCGGCACCTCGGACCCGCTGGGGGCCTTCGGGGCTGCCTGGCTCGGCCGCGCGGCAGATGGCGGGCCCCTGGCGCCGCGCCCGGCGGTACCGGAGAACTGGTCCGTCGACGCCCTCGATGCCGTGACGGCAGAGCCGCGGCGCTATGGCTTCCATGCCACCCTGCGTGCGCCCTTCCGCCCGGCCGAAGGCGTCGATCTGGACGCGATCGAGGCCCGGGCGGCGGAGCTTGCCGCCGCCCTGCCCCGGGTGATGATCCCGCAAGGGCTGCAGCTCCGCCGGATCGCGCATTTCCTGGCGCTGGTGCCGGCCGCGCGCTCGGACGCGCTGCAGGATTTCGCTGCCCGGATCGTGGAGGGCACCAATGATCTGCGCCGGCCGCTCGATGCCGGGGACCGGGCGAAACGGCTGGCCAAAAGCCGCCTCACCCCGCGGCAGATCGAACTGATGGACCGCTGGGGCTATCCCCATGTGTTCGAGGATTTCCGCTTCCACATGACCCTGACCGGCCGGCTGCCCGAAGACGAGCCGGCGGTCGCCCGGCTGTTCGATGCCCTGGCCGGCGCCACCGCGGCTTTTGCCACCCGGCCCTTCGTCATCGATGCCATTGCGGTCGCCGTGGAAGCCGCGCCGGGCGCGCCCTTCATTTGCCACCGCCGCTTCGCGCTCCGCGGTTGATGCGGCAGACGCAGGATGGGATGCTGACACGTCAACGACAACGACGCAAAAGCGCGACATCCCCCTACCGCATCCGAAGGCAGAATTTCCATGAAGGGCAAGGTCATCGGCTTCGACAGCCGGACGGGCACGGGCGCCATCGAAGGCGAAGACGGCCTGCGCTATGAATTTTCGGGCACCGAATGGCGAAGCGTCATCCGCCCCGAAAGCGGTGTTCCGGTCGATTTCCACCCCGAGGGCCAGATGGCCCAGGCGATCTTTCCGGTCCAGGCGCCGGCCGCCGCGCGGGTCGGGGACGGCTTCTCGTGGTGGGCGTTCTATTTCTCGTTCCGCGGCCGCACCACCCGCAAGCCCTATTGGCTGTATCTGATCCTGCCGGTCTTCGTGATCAGCATCCTGTTGACCCTGCTCGATGTGGGCCTCGGCACCTACAATGCCGAAACCGGGGCGGGTTGTTCAGCGGACTGTTCTCTCTGGCCGCAATCTGGCCCAGCCTCGCGATCGGCGCCCGCCGCTGCCATGATCGCGGCCGCAGCGGCTGGTTTCAGCTGATCATGCTGATCCCGCTGATCGGCTGGATCTGGCTGCTGGTCGAGATCGGCTTCCTGCGCGGCACCGAGGGGCCGAACCGGTTCGGTCCCGACCCTCTGCACACCGGCTACTGATACATATCGGCGGCCGACGCATACAGACGACCGGCAGCCGTCAGCCGTCGATCGCGCGGACGAAGGCGGCAACGGCGTCGTCCAGCGCACCGCCATTGTCGACCACAACCACATCAGGTCCTGCGGGCATCTCCGCCCGGGCCCGGGCCAGGCGGCGCCGGATATCCTCCGGCGTCTCCCGGCCGCGGGCGGCCAGCCGTTCGGCCAGCACCGCATCGGGGGCATCGACCACCACGATCCTGACCGGCGCCGCCCGCCGCCGGGCATCGTCCAGCACCGCACGCGACACATTGGCGACCACCGTCATCCCGTCGCGCCGCGCCGCCGCAACCGTCGCCGGAATGCCATAGCAAAGGCCGTGGGCCTGCCAGTGCAGCAGGAAGTCGCCGGCCGCCGCCCGGGCCTGGAAGCCGGCGACGGTTTCGGGCTCGTGATCCTCGCCCCCGGCATCGGCCTGGCGGGTGATCACACGCCGGACGAAGAGATGACGGCCGCGCGGGGCCAATTCGGCCCGCGCGCGCTCCATCAGCGTATCCTTGCCCGCGCCCGACGGCCCCACCACCAGGCAGAGCAGGCCCCCGGTCTCAGCTTCGGCCGCAGCCATGATCAGAGCACCTGCCGGCCGCGCCGCCACACGTTCCGGATCAGCGGCACATGGCCGTCGACCACGGCGAAGCGCACCAGATCGGCCTGCGCGCCGGCCGCGATCCGGCCGCGATCCTTGAGCCCGACCGCGCGCGCCGGAATGTCGGTGACGGTGCGAATAGCGGCCGCCAGCCCCACCCCCTCCACATCCGCCAGCATCATGGCCGCATGCAGCAGGCTCGCCGGCACGTAATCCGACGACAGCACGTCGAGCAGCCCGGCTTCGGCAAGCGCCCGGGCCGAGACATTGCCGGAATGAGAGCCGCCCCGCACCAGATTGGGCGCCCCCATCAGCACCGCCATGCCGGCGGCCTTCGATGCGCGCGCCGCCTCGATGGTGGTCGGGAACTCAGCCACCGAACAGCCATCGGCCTCGGCCTCGGCCACATGATCGGCCGTGGCGTCGTCGTGAGAGGCGAGCGCATAGCCGCGGGTCCGCGCCTGCGCCACCACATAGGCGCGGTTGGCGGGCGCGTATTCCGCCTGCATGCGCTTCTGGTTGACGATCATCTCCTCGATCTCGTCGGCGCTGACACCATGCTTGCCCATGTAGTATTCGCGGTATTTCGCCTCGTCGACGAACTGCCGCTGGCCGGGGGTGTGGTCCATGATCGACAGCATGCCGGTCAGCGGATGACCGACCAGCGGCTCGACCAAGGCCTGCATCCGTTCATGGGCGATCTCGCAGCGCAGATGCAGAAGATGGTCGACGCGGAGCAGGTCGCGGGCCTTGGCATCGGCCACCGCCTCGATCATGTCGGCCAGATCGCGCGCCCGGTTGCCCTGCTTCAGATCGCCGATGGTCACGGCGTCGAAAACCGTGGTGATGCCGGCCGCGGCCAGTTCCGCATCATGTGCCCGCACGGCCGGCAGCGACGGCCAGCGCACCCCCGGCCGCGGCGCGAAATGGCGCTCCAGATTGTCGGTGTGCAGCCCCACCAGTCCCGGGATCAGATGATCGCCCTCAAGGTCGATCGCGCCGGCAAGGCCCGAAACCCCTTCGGCCAGTTCGACGATGCGGCCCTCTGCGACCACCACGGTCGCCCGCGGCAACACGGTTTCGGGCGTCACCACCCGGGCATTGGTCAGGATGGTCTGGGCGGTCATGCGGCGGCTCCGGCGGGAGTGAGGGGCAGAAGGCGGGTCGCCAGGCGGTCGCGCACCGCCCGGTCGTGGAAGATGGCGACGATCGCGGCACCATTGCTGCGGGCGGCTTCGATCAGCCCGCAGGCCGCATCGACATTGCCGGCATCCAAAGAGGCGGTCGGCTCGTCCAGCAGCAGCACCGGATGGCCGGCGGCCAGGCCGCGGGCGATGTTCACCCGCTGCTGCTCGCCGCCCGAGAACGTGGCCGGCGGCAGTGACCACAGCCGTTCGGGCAGGTTCAGCGCCGTCAGCAGTTCGGCCGCGCGCGCCTCCGCCTCGGCCGCCCCTGCCCCGCGCCGGCGCAACGGCTCGGCGACGATCCTGAGGGTCGCGACACGCGGGATCACCCGCAGGAACTGGCTGACATAGCCCATGGTCCGGCGGCGGACATCCAGCACCTCGCGGGGTTCCGCCCTGCACATGTCGACCACCTCGTCGCCATGGCGGACCAGAACCCGGCCCTGATCGGCCAGATAATTGGCATAGAGGGTTTTAAGCAGGGTGCTCTTGCCGGTCCCGGAAGGGCCGTCCAGCACCACGCATTCGCCGGGCGCCACTTCCAGATCGACCCGATCGAGCACTGGCAGCCGCACGCCGCCCTGGGTGTGAAGCACGAAGGTCTTCGAGATGCCTTCGGCCTTCAGGCTCCAGCCATCCGCAACCGGCGTCGCCGTTCCGGCGAAATCTTGCGTCATCGGGGTCACCATCGGATCAGACCTGGAGCACGGAAGAGACGAGCAGCTGGGTATAGGGGTGCTGCGGGTCGTCGAGGATCTGGTCGGTCAACCCCTGTTCCACCACCCGGCCGCGGCGCATCACCATCAGCCGGTCGGCGAGCAGGCGGGCGACCGCCAGGTCGTGGGTGACGATCAGCACCGACAGGCCCAGATCCTCGTTCAGTTCACGGATCAGGTCGAGCAGCCGTGCCTGCACCGAGACGTCGAGCCCGCCGGTCGGCTCGTCCATGAACACCAGCCTGGGACCGATCACCAGATTGCGGGCGATCTGCAGGCGCTGCTGCATGCCGCCGGAAAAGGTGCGCGGCAGGTCGTCGATCCGCCCGCCGTCGATTTCCACCCGTCCCAGCCAGTCGAGCGCCCGGTCGCGGATCCGGCCGTAATGACGGGCGCCCGTCGCCATCAGCGGCTCGCCGACATTGGCACCGGCGGAAACATCCAGCCGCAGCCCGTCGCGCGGGTTCTGGTGGACGATGCCCCATTCCTCGCGCGCCAGCCGGCGGCGCTCGGCCTCGCCCATGGTCACCACGTCATGTGTGGCGCCGGCGCGGTCGGTATAGAGCGCCTGGCCGCCATCGGCTTCGATCCGGCCCGACAGCATGCCGAGCAGTGTGGTCTTGCCCGATCCGCTCTCGCCCACGATGCCCAGCACCTCACCCGGCCACATCCGGAACGAGACGTCGGTGCAGGCGATGGCGCTGCCATAGCGCTTCTCCAGCCCCTCCACCGCCAGCAGAGGCCGGGCGGGGGACAGGGTCTCTGCGGCCTTTGCGATCGCGTTCATCGCGCGCCCTCCTCGCCCGGATGGAACGGGGCATCCATGCCAGGCCCCTCATGGCCGGCCTCGCGCCGGCTGGTGCAGTGATCGGTGTCGGAACAGACGAAGATCCGCCCGCCCCGGTCGTCGACGATCACCTCGTCCAGATAGCTGTCGGTGGCGCCGCAGAGCGCGCAGGGCCGGTCCCAGCCTTCCACGTCGAAGGGATGGTCCTCGAAATCCAGGCTGCGCACCGTGGTGTGCGGCGGGATCGCGTAGATCCGCTTCTCGCGCCCGGCGCCGAACAGCTGCAGGAAGGGCGCATCGTCCAGCTTGGGGTTGTCGAATTTGGGGATCGGCGACGGCCGCGCCAGATGCCGCCCCGCCACCATCACCGGATAGTCATAGGTGGTGGCGATGCGGCCGTGGCGGGCGATGTCTTCGTAGAGCTTCACATGCATCGCGCCATATTCGGCCAGCGCGTGCATGCGCCGGGTCTCGGTCTCGCGCGGCTCCAGCCAGCGCAGCGGCTCGGGGATCGGCACCTGATAGACCAGGATCTGGTCTTCGGTCAGCCGGGCTTCCGGCACGCGGTGGCGGGTCTGGATGATGGTCGCCTCACGCGTCCGCTCGGTGGTGGCCACCCCGGCGGTGCGGGCGAAGAAGCGGCGGATCGACACCGCATTGGTGGTATCGTCCGCCCCCTGGTCGATGACCTTGAGCACGTCGTCCCGGCCAAGCACGGCGGCGGTCACCTGGATGCCGCCGGTGCCCCAGCCATAGGGCAGCGGCATTTCACGGCTGGCGAAGGGCACCTGATAGCCGGGGATGGCGACGCCTTTCAGGATCGCCCGGCGGATCATCCGCTTGGTCTGCTCGTCCAGATAGGCGAAGTTGTAGCCATCGACGCTGCTGCCATCGGCGTCAGCGGCAAGAACGGTGGTCGTCGCGGGGGAGGTCATTCTGCCGCATCCCTGTTCTGGTCTTCGGCGTCCCGATCGTCCTGAACCTGCCGTTCACCATGTGCACGGCGCAGGCGACGGACCATGTCGAGTTCCGACTGGAAGTCGACGTAATGCGGCAGTTTCAGATGCTGCACGAAGCCCGAGGCTTCGACATTGTCGGCGTGGTAGAGCACGAATTCCGGGTCCTGCGCCGGGCCCATCACCGCCTCGCCCAGCTCACGCGCGCGCATCGCCCGGTCGACCAGCGCCATGGCCATGGCCTTGCGTTCGACCTGGCCGAAGCCCAACCCGTAGCCGCGGGTGAATTGCGGCGGCGCCGCAGCCGTGCCGCGGAACTGGTTGATCATCTGGCATTCGGTCAGCTCGATCTCGCCGATCTCGACCGCAAAACCCAGCTCTTCGGGCACCATCTCGACGGCGACTTTGCCGATGCGGATCTCGCCCGCGAAGGGATGGCTGTTGGCATAGCCGCGCTGGGTCGAATAGCCGAGCGCCAGCAGAAAGCCCTCGTCGCCGCGGGCCAGGCTCTGCAGCCGGAGCGCCCGGTCGGCCGGGAAGTCCAGCGGCTCACGGGTGAGGTCGGGCACCGTCTCCTCGTCCTCGTCGGCCACCGGCAATTCGCGCTCGATCAGCCCTTCATGGTTCAGCAGATCGGTGACCCGCGGCATGGCGTCGTCCAGCGGTTCGGCCAGCGGCAGAACCGGTTCCGGGGCGCTGCCGCCCGCCAGCAGGCCGAAATCCAGCAGGCGATGGGTATAGTCGAAGGTCGAGCCCAGCACCTGGCCGCCCGGCAGATCCTTGAAGGTGGCCGAGATGCGCCGGGCGATCGCCATGCGCGCGGTATCGACCGGCTCCGTCGCGCCGAAGCGCGGCAGGGTGGTGCGATAGGCCCTGAGCAGGAAGATCGCTTCGACCAGGTCGCCCTGGGCCTGTTTGATGGCGAGCCCGGCGAGTTCGGGATCATAGACCGAGCCTTCGGTCATCACCCGGTCGACCGCCCGGCCCAGCTGGCCGGTGATCTGGTCGACGCCGAGCTCCGCCACCTGCGGGTCGCCGCGGCGGTCTTCCGCCAGCAGCCGGTGGGCATTGGCGATCGCCGCCTCGCCGCCCTTGACCGCAACATACATCGGATCAGCCCTCCGGGGTGATGCGGGTGGTGCGCGGCAGGGCCGCCAGCCGGTCGCCCGCCGTCAGCACGATATCCAGACCGCGGGGATAGAGCGGCGCCAGCGCGGCGCGGGCGGCAACGAAGCCGGCCGGCAGCCCGGTCACCGCCAGATGCGCCGCCCCATCGATGCCGGGCCCTTCCAGCCGCCAGCCGGCCGCCGCCCCGGCCGACAGCGTCTCGACCTCGATCACCAGCGTGGTGGACCGGTCGGGATAGGCATCGGTGCCGAGGGCGAAACGATCGGGCGCCGGCATCGCCTCGGGATCGCAGATCACCGCGAAGGCGGCCTTGTCGGGGGCGACCGCCAGCGGCGCGCCGGTGTGAAAGCGCAGATAGGGCAGCGCCGGGGCCGAGACCCGGTCCAGCCAGACCGGGGTGTCGTGATCGGCCAGCGCCAGCAGCACGGCGGCGGCGGCGCGCGACAGCGGCCGGTCCAACCCCGGCACCGCCGTCACCCTGGCGATACGGCCGGGGCGGGCCATGGCGTCCAGCACGGCGCGAAAGGTGGTCTGGGCATCGCCGACCGGGTCGGGGAAGCCGGGGGCAAGGCTGGCGAGCGGGGCCGCCGCCGGCATGTCAGGGCTCAGGCTCATCCGTGTCACTCCCCGCGGACCATGGTGAAGAACTCCACCCGGCTCGCCGCCGCCTTGCGTGAGGCCAGGGCCCGGGCCGCTGCCTGTTCGGCCGCCAGCGGCTCGATCAGGTCGCGCATCAGCTGCGGGCCGTGGGACCCGGTCTGGAGCAGCGCATCCAGAACCGCCACCAGTTCGGCCTTCACCCGGTCGCGCCCGGCGACATAACCGACCCCGGCCTCGCCGTCCTTCAGCCGCACCACGGCGCGCGAGACGGTCATCTCGCCCAGATTGAACCGGGCCCCTGCCCCGCCCGCGCGGCCGCGGACCATGGCCAGACCGGTTTCCGGGCGACGCAGGGCCACGGCCCCCGCCAGCACACCGGCCCGGCCGCCGGGCAGATCATCCAGCGCCGCCTGCAACCGGCCGCGATCGGCACGGGCCAACACCGCCAGCCAGTGCCTGCGCGCCGCCTGGTCCGCCGTGCCACCGGCCATTTCCGCCGTGCCGCCGGCCATCTCCGCCGTCATCGTCATCGGACTTGTTCCTTCCGTACCCGCGTCGAAGTGGATGTCGACAACTTGGTATATTTGTATAGACATCCGTATCTCTCATGGGCATGATGCCTCCATCACCGCCCGAGGGCAAGCCCGGGAGGGTGACGTTTGCATGACGCTGCGGTACCGCAGCAGGACCAGAAGGGGGATCGGATGGCCATCGACCGGGAACCGGGGGTGACGCTCTGGCGGCAGATCGAACGGGTGCTCGCCGACGAGATTCAGCGCGGTATAATGACGCCGGGTGCCCAGCTCGCCACCGAACACCAGCTGGCGGAACGCTTCGGGGCCAACCGCCACACCGTCCGCCGCGCGATCCGCGAATTGAAGACCCGCGGCTTGATCCGCGTGGAACAGGGCCGCGGCACTTTCGTGCATGAAAACGTGATGGACTATGCCCTGGGCCCGCGCACCCGCTTCAGCGCCAATCTGAAAGCGCAGGAGCGGCGCCCCGCCGGCATGCTGCTGGAGGCAGCCGCCGTCGCCGCCACCGGCCGCGTCGCCGAGGGGCTGGGCGTCGCGGAAGGCGCGCCGCTGATCTATCTCACCACCCTCTCTTTCGCCGACAACGTGCCGGTCAGCCTGGGGCGGCATTACCTGGAGTTCGAACGCTTCCGCGGCATCGACGAGGTGTTCCGCGAGACGCCCTCCATGACCCTCGCTCTCACCCGCTTCGACATCCACGATTATACCCGCGGCCGCACCCGCATCACCGCGCGCATGCCCTCTGCCGAAGAGGCCGGGCTGCTGCGCCAGCCGCCCAACCGGCCGGTGCTGAAGACGGAATACATCGACGTCGATGTAAATGGCCGGCCGGTGCAATACGGCATCACCCTCTTTGCCGGCGATCGGGTGCAGATCGTCACCGACCCGCGCAACCCGGATGCCACCGACAGAACCGATGCATCGACATCAATGTAAATCGCCGGCGCCCGCGCCGACCATGGCGTGACGCCGGAGAATTTTCACCGCCAACTCAGCCACTTACGGCAGATCCCTGCAGCGAATTTCGGTCCACGGGTTGGTTTCGGCGCGCCGATCCCCTATATTTCCGTCGAACCCGCCACAACGACCATGATCAGGACCCCTCGCTTGGTGACGATCAGCCGACGCGCGGCCCTCGGCATTCTTGCCGGCGCCGCAGCTGCCACGGGTATCGCAGGAAACGCCCTGGCCCAGACCAATCCGGCCCCCGCAGGGGCACCGGACCCCGAGAACACCCTGGTCATGACCCTTGCGTCAGGCAAGGTCCTGATTCGCCTGCGCCCGGACATCGCGCCGGGCCATGTGGCGCGGATCAAGGAACTCACCCGGCAGGGTTTCTATGACGGCGTGGTCTTCCACCGCGTTATTCCCGGCTTCATGGCCCAGACCGGTGATCCCACCGGCACCGGCCGTGGCGGCTCGGGCAAGAAGCTGAAGGCGGAGCTGTCGAACACGCCCTTCCGGCGCGGCACCGTGGGCATGGCCCGCAGCAGCGATCTGGACAGCGGCGACAGCCAGTTTTTCATCTGCTACGACCGTGCCGGCCATCTCGACGGCAGCTATACCGTCTGGGGTGAGGTGATCGAAGGCATGGATCTCGTCGACCGCATCGCGCCCGGCGAACCGCCGCGGCGCCCCGACCGCATCGAGAAGATGCAGGTCCTGGCCGACGCAGCCCCGAAGTAATCCCACAGCCGCGGCGGCCCGAAAGGCCGCCGCGGACCGTTCCATCTGTCCGTTTATCAACTCGAAGTTGATAGGTGATGCAGCAGACTTTCCGGATCAACATGCAAGGAGGATCTCCCATGAACAGCGGCCGTCCCGATACCAGTCTCTGGGGCCCCGGCAAGGCCATGTTCGATGATGTGTACAACCTCTCGGATCCGGCAGCGTACTGGCAGCGCCTGGCACCTCTCGATTACCAGACCCCCGAGATCGCCGCAGGCTTCTACCGCTCGCTGCTCGGCAGCCTGGCGGTGGCCCGTGGCCGCGGGTCGCTGAAGCTGATCGATCTGTGCAGCGGCTACGGCGCGCTGCCGATGATGCTGAACCACGACCTGCAGCCGGGCACGCTGCATCGGCTTTATACCGACCCCAAGCGCGCGGCCCAGCCCGACGATGCGGGCCGCATCGCCTATGACCGCAACATGCTCCAGCGTCGCAAGGCGGCGGCCCAGCACCGCATCGCCGGTGTCGACGTGGCCGAGAATGCGCTGCGCTATTCCCGCACCGTCGGCCTGATCGAACGGGCCTTCGTCGAGGATCTGGAGAACGACGCGCCGAGCGCCGAGCTGGCCCGCTGGGCGGCCGATACCGACGTGATCGTCGAGGCCGGCGGCATGGGCTATGTCGGCGAGGCGACCATCTCCAAGCTGATCTCGGCGGCCGAGGACGGCCGCAAGCCCTGGGTGCTGTCGATGCCGGTGCGCACCGTCGACACGCACGCCCTTGAAGAGATGCTGGCCGATCACGGCTATGCGGTGGAGCACAGCTCCAAGACCTTCCGCCACCGCCGCTTCCACGACCAGAGTGAGCAGACCGCCGCGCTCGACCGCCTGGCCGATTTCGGCATCGACACCGGCGGTGCCGAAATCGACGGCTTCTACCGCGCCCGCCTGCTGGTCGCCCGCCCCACGGCGGAAGCCGCAGCCTGGCCGATCCAGGCCCTGCTGCCGGCAGCCTGACCTGCAGGATACGGACCGGCTTTCAGCCGGTCAGAACGACGACGGGTGATCGCCTCAGGCGGTCACCCGTTTTTTGTGGGGTGCGCCCCGCTACCGGGCCGGCAAGTGCCGGTCGGGGGCGGACAGTCTGCAGCAGGCCGCTCGTTTGCCCCTGCGCTCGCAGCTGATATGATCGGACCTAAGAGAGGTGCGATCATGTCCGACATTCATCTGACGGAATCGATGCAGGACTATGTCGACGGCCTGATCAGATCAGGGAGCTACGCCGATCTTGGTGAAGTGGTGCGCGCCGGGATCCGCCTGCTGATGCAGGAGGACGGCGCCCGGCAGTTTTATGCGTTGAAAGCCGAGCTTGGGACCGCCGCTGCTGCGGCGGAGAGTGGGGCTTTTGCCGACTTTGACCCGCGAGGGTTCGAGCCTGATGCCTTCAAGAGCTGATCGTCTGAATGGCGGTCAATCTCTCTGATCTCGCCCTGCGGGGTCGGAGAACAGTGGCTTCTATATCCGGACCTTTCGGCGCAGTCCGCCGCCCATACCCGCGATGGCACACCTCACCGCCGCCGCCTTTTTCACCCCCCCGGCTTTTTCGCTCGCATCGGCGGATGATCGGGCTAGGATGGGGCGCGTCAGCGGTGAACCCGGTTGCGGGTGGTGCCGTATGGCTTTTTGACGATCCTGCATCCACATCCTTCCGACCACCCGTTACGGAGCCCTCCGCTCATGACCGACACCGCGCTCGACCCCGAGAACACGCTGGTGATGACCCTGGACCACGGGACGGTGGTGATCCGCCTGCGTCCCGACCTCGCGCCCGGCCATGTCGCCCGCATGAAGGAACTTGCGCGCGAAGGCTTCTATGACGGCATCGTCTTCCATCGCGTGATCGAGGGCTTCATGGCCCAGACCGGCGACCCCACCGGCACCGGCCGGGGCGGTTCGGGCAAGAAGCTCAAGGCCGAGTTCACCAAGACCCCGTTCGAGCGCGGCGTGATCGGTGCGGCCCGCACCCCCGATCCGGACAGCGCCGACAGCCAGTTCTTCATCTGCTTCGCCCCGGCCCGCTTCCTCGACGGCCAGTACACCGTCTGGGGTGAGGTGGTCGAGGGCATGGAGGCGATCGACAAGATCGCCCGTGGCGAGCCGCCGCGGAAGCCGGATGCGATCAAGAGCCTGAAGGTCAAGGCCGACATCCAGGGCTGACGCGCAACCTTGGATACGCCAGACACCACGTCCGGGGGCGGCAACGCCCCGGACATCACGACCGGTTCGAAGGCCGCGACGCGCGACCCGGCCGAAGTCCTGCACGAGGTCTTCGGCTACAAGGCGTTCCGCGGCCTTCAGGCCGAGATCGTGGACCACGTCACCCGGGGCGGCGACGCCCTGGTGTTGATGCCGACCGGCGGCGGCAAGTCGCTCTGCTACCAGATCCCGGCGCTCTGCCGGCCGGGGGTCGGCATCGTGGTCTCGCCGCTGATCGCGCTGATGCAGGATCAGGTGGAGGCGCTGCGGCAGCTGGGCGTGCGCGCCGCCGCACTCAACTCCACCATCCCCTTCCGCGAGGCGATGGCGATCGAGCAGGCGATGCGCCGGGGCGAGATCGACCTGGTCTATGTCGCCCCTGAACGCCTGCTGACCGAACCCTTCCTGCGCCTGCTCGACGAGATCGAGATCGCGCTGTTCGCGATCGACGAGGCGCATTGCGTCTCGCAATGGGGCCACGACTTCCGGCCGGAATACCGCCGGCTGACGGTGCTGCACGAACAGTGGCGTCATGTCCCCCGGGTGGCGCTGACCGCCACCGCCGACGCCCCCACCCGCGCCGATATCCAGACCCATCTGGACCTTGGCCAGGGCCGGGTGTTCCTGTCGAGTTTCGACCGCCCCAACATCCGCTACCGCGTGGCGCCCAAAGAGACGCCGCGCCAGCAGATCAAGGATTTCCTGGATCGTCATCAGGGCGAGGCCGGCATCATCTACTGCATGTCGCGGGCCAAGGTGGAAGAGACCGCAACCTGGCTGACATCCGAGGGCATCGACGCCCTGCCCTATCATGCCGGGCTCGACAAGGATGCCCGCGCCCGTAACCAGGACCGGTTCCTGAAGGAAGACGGGCTGGTGATGGTGGCGACCATCGCCTTCGGCATGGGCATCGACAAGCCGGATGTGCGCTTCGTCATCCACCTGGACCTGCCGAAATCGCTGGAAGCCTATTATCAGGAAACCGGCCGCGCCGGCCGCGACGGGCTGGCATCGGAAGTGCTGATGCTCTACGGCACACCCGACATCGCCCGGATCTACCAGCTGATCGAGGCGTCGGAAGCGGCCGACACCCAGAAACGGGTGGAGCGGCGCAAGGTCGATGCCCTGGTCGGCTTCTGCGAGACCACGCGCTGCCGGCGTCAGGTACTGCTGGATTATTTCGACGAGCACGGCACGCAGCCTTGCGGCAATTGCGACACCTGCCTTGAGCCGGCCCGCACCTTCGACGGCACGGTCATCGCGCAGAAGGCGCTGTCGGCGGTGTATCGCACCGGCCAGCTGTTCGGCGCCGCCCATGTCATCGACGTGCTGACCGGCACAACCACCGACAAGGTCCGCCAGTTCGGCCATGACAAGCTCAGCGTCTTCGGCATCGGCAGCGAGTTGGACAAGCGCGGCTGGAAAGCAGTGTTCCGTCAGCTGGTCGCCCATCGCCTGCTGGTGGTCGACACCGCCGGCCATGGCGGGCTCAGGCTGGGCGACAACGAGACCTGCCGGCCGCTGCTGCGCGGCGAGACCAGCCTGACGCTGCGCGAAGACCCGGCGCCGCGTCGCCGCGGCCGGGGCCCCGCCCGCGACCGCAGCCGGCCCGAACGCCCGAGCCTGGCGGGCGAGGACGAGACCATGTTCCAGGCGCTGCGCCGGCTGCGCCTGGCGCTTGCCCGCGCCCAGGGCGTGCCGCCCTATGTGATCTTCCACGACGCGACCCTGGTCGAGATGGCCCGCAACCGGCCGCTGGACGAACGCGCGCTGGCCGAAATCCCGGGTGTCGCCTCCACCAAGCTCAGCCGCTATGGCGACGCCTTCCTGGCGGTGCTGCAGGGCGAGGATCCGGAGACGGTCGCCGACGGGTTCTGACCCGCCCGGGGCCGATCCGGCGATGAAATCCCGGTTCAGGCGATGAAATCCCGGTTCAGGTGATAAAGTCTCTGGCCGGCACCGGCCGGCCGAAGAACCAGCCCTGCCCCAGCGCATCGGGATGTTCCACCGCCAGATGGCAGGCCTGGGCCTCAGTCTCGATGCCCTCGACGATCACCTCGGCCCCCAGAAGGCCCGCAAGCGTGAAGATCTGCGGCACGATCGAGGCGCTGATCGCACCTGTGCCGATCGCCCGGGTGAACAGCCGGTCGATCTTGATCGCATCCACCGGCAGCTCGCCCAGATGGGCCAGGCTGGAATAGCCGGTACCGAAATCGTCGATATGAATGCGATAGCCGCGGTGGCGATACCGGGCCGCCGCCGGCGCCAGCTGCTGATATTCCGCGGTCGATCGCTCGGTGATCTCCAGCGCGATCCGCTCGGGCGCGATGCCGAGCCGGCGGGTCTCCGTCTCCAGCAGATCGAAGATGTCCGGATCGAGCAGATCCATGGTGGTGACGTTGAGTGCCAGGCGGAAATCGCCCGGCCCGGTCAGATGCGGTGCCATTTCATCCAGCGCCCGGATCAGGACATAGCGGGCAAGCTCGCCACTCAACCCCGTCCGTTCAGCAACCGGCACGAAGATATCGGGCGGGATCTCGCCGCCATCGGGCCGGTCCCAGCGGATCAGCCCTTCGGCCCCCACGACCCCCCCGTCGCGGACCCGTACCACCGGCTGATAGACCAGCCGCAGACGCCCGGCGGCCAGCGCCCGGCGCAGATCCTGTTCGATCGACCCGCCCGGCCGGCGCCATTGGGTCATGGCCAGGGCCGAAGCGGCACCGGCCAGCGCCCCCAGCAGCCCCACCCCTGCGACCACCGGCATCGGCTGACCCAGCATGCCGCGATCACCCGAGGCAATGGCGACGCAGATATCGAACCGTCGCGAGCAGGCGGCGGGATAGATGCGGCCTTCCAGCAACACCCCGCCCGCCGTCGGGCGCACGTTCAGGCTGCGGGTCGGCGTGCCGTCGCCGGTGCGGAAAACCCGGCCGGTGCTGCGGGCATAGCTGAAAACCAGCCGACCTTCATCGCGCATGAAGTCGTAGGCGGCATCCGAGATGAACACGATCGTCCGACCGAGACTGACCATGTCGGTGGTGATGCGCCGGGCCGCCGGATTGCGGGAGGCGGTCCAGACCCGCGAGCCGCTCGGCGCTTCGTAATCCGGCGGATCCAGCGGGGTCGGCAGGTCCAGCTGCCCCCAGGCTGCCGTGCACAGGATCCGGTCCCCATCCAGCCGGCCGACATCGCGGATGAAGCGCGAAACGAAGATCCGCTCGCGCAGCAGGGCCAGATCGAGCTCGGAACAGGCGGCCGCCATATCCGTGTTGGCGGCCACCAGCATCCGCGCCGCCTCGTCGGCGATCTCGTCCGATCGGGCCACCATCTCGGTCAGATGTGTCTCAAGCGTCGCATCCGACATTCGCCGGGCGACGAATTCTCCGCCCGCGAGCGCAAGCGCCGCCCCGGCCAGGGCCGCGGCGAACAGAAGCGGCATCAGCCAGCTGCGGCGAGCCCCCGTCCGATCGATCCATCCATAAAGACCCCGCGACAGCAGTGACACCTTAAACCCCTCGCCCCCGGATCGAGCACCGTTGCATCCTGCAACCCAGTGGCTCGCGATTGGGAGTGTATATGTATAGATGCCGGAACGTACAGAGGCAGGCAATGGAATTTATGGAGAATTTTCTTAAAAACCAATCGAAATCCATTATTCATCCGCGCCGCGCAAGGCGAACACCTGTAATAACCACAGCTGCACCCAAAAGACGGGCCAGGGTCAGCTCTTCCCCCAGCAGCAGAACCGCAACCGCAACCGCGATCACCGGGGTCAGATAGGTGAAGACCATGGCCCGGGCGACACCCAGCCGGGCGATCCCTTCGTACCACCAGACGAAGGCAAGGGCAGAGGCGAAGACGACGCTGAACCCCCAGGCGGCCCAATCGGCGGCCCCGAGCGCCGCCCAGGGCTGATCGGCCAGCCCCGGCAGCGCCAGCAGACAGAGCGCCAGGGCGCCGAACAGCATGGTCCAGGCGGTCACCGCCAGGGCGCCCAGCCGCGCCAGCAGGTGGCGCGACAGCGCCGAATACAGCGCCCAGGCCGCGGCGGCCCCCAGCATCACCAGATCGCCGGCCAGATCACCGGTTTCGAGATGAAGCCCCGTCAGGCTGTTGTTGACCACCAGCGCCACACCGGCAAAGGCGACGAGAATGCCGGCCCAGGCCCGCGGCCCCGCCTTCTGGCCGGTCAGATGGCCGAAGATCGCCCCGAAGATCGGCGCGGCCGACATCACGATCGCGGCACTCGACGCGCTGGTCATGTGCAGGCCGGTGGCCCAGAAGCCCTGAAACGCGGTGATGCCCACCAGCCCCAGCCCGATCAGCGGCAGAATATCGCGCCGCTGCAGATGCAGACGCACGCCGCGCAGCCGCAGCAGAATCAGCAGCAACACCGCGCCGGTGATATAGCGGGTCGCCGAGAAGGCGAGCGGAGACATCTGATCCAGTACCGATTTCGCGATCGGAAAATTGACCCCCCAGATCGCCGCGACCGTCAGAACCTGCAGAACCCCACTCTGGAACGGCCCGCGCCTGTCGCTGTCCGATGCGCCGGCGGGTTCTGCCCGCATCGCCCCTTTGCCCTCCATGGGTCTCTCCTCCCGATCCTGTTGGTTGCCTGCTTGTTGGGCGCCTGCATGGCCATCATCCGCCGCGGCGACGGGTGATCCTGGGCCGCGCCCGACCAGGGCGTCAAGCAAACGTATGATCGGTGAATCAGCGCCGGACGCGACCGGCGGCTGGCGGATGTCTCTTCAAGGTCACAGCGGGCGGGGTTTTGACACGCCCAGAGCACGGTCTGCCGGGGCATGATCATCCCGATGGTGAGCGGTCGATATGCCTCGCCCGGCAATCGACCCTGACCGCGACGCCGACCAGGCCGAGTGGACGCACGCTCTCCAGCAAGCCTCAACCCTGTCGCCTCTCGCGGCGGCCGCATTGCGCGGCCGCCGTTTTTTTTGGGGGAAATGACGGGGCCGCGATGGTTGCGGCACAGCCACAACCCGTGGCATTCCGGGCGCGGGCTCACCAGCAGACTTTGCACGACCCCCCGTCTGCGCCTATATCGCTTGGGTCAGCTTTCGTGCCGCAATGCGGCACCCGGGTTCCGGCGGTTTCCGGGACGATGAGGGGCAGGAACGACCGCATGACCGACCGCGCGCCCGACCGCCGGGTCAGAGACCATGTCGACGATCCGGTGGGTGACACTGCGCAGGTGACGGATGCCCGGCACCGCCCGCAGACCCATGCCGAGCGCGAGGCGCGCTCTCCCGCAAAGACCCGACCGATCACACTGGCGCTCCAGGGCGGCGGATCGCATGGCGCCTATACCTGGGGCGTGCTCGACCGGCTGCTGGAAGACGACCGTTTCGGCGTCGAAGCCGTCAGCGGCACCAGCGCCGGGGCACTGAACGGGGCGGCCCTGGTCGCAGGCTTTGCGACCGGCGGCCGCCAGGGCGCCCGCGACGCCCTGAACCGGCTGTGGGAAGCGGTGATGGAGGCCGGGCGCTACAGCCCGCTTCGCCGCACCCTGCTCGACCGGCTGATGGGCGGCTGGAACATGGATATGAGCCCGGCGCGGATGCTGTTCGATCTGACCAGCCGGGTGCTGTCGCCCTATCAGCTGAACCCGCTCAACATCAACCCGTTGCGCGATGTGGTCTCGGAAGCGATCGACCTCGATGCCGTGCGCAAATGCGGGGCGATGAAGCTGTTCGTGTCCGCGACCAATGTCCGCACCGGCAAGATCAAGGTGTTCGAGAACGAGGCCATCACCGCCGAAGCCCTGCTCGCCTCCGCCTGCCTGCCCTATGTCTTCCAGGCGGTCGAAATGGACGGCGATGCCTATTGGGATGGCGGCTATATGGGCAATCCGGCGATCTTTCCGCTGATCTACGGCGCCCGCAGCGCCGATGTGGTGATCGTGCAGGTCACCCCGATCAATCGCGACGAGATCCCCAAGACCGCGACCGAGATCTGGGAACGCGTCAATGAGATCAGCTTCAATTCGTCGCTGATGCGGGAAATGCGCGCGATCGGCTTCGTCGCCCGCCTGCTCGACGAGAACCGCCTGGATCCGCAGCGCTATAAGCGCATGCGGGTTCACTGGATCGACGGCGAACAGGAGATGGTGCCGCTGGGCAGTTTCTCTAAAATGAATGCCGATCGGGACTTCATTCTGCATCTTCGCGACATCGGCCGCGCCTCTGCCGACACGTGGCTGACCGCCAATGCCGATCTGGTCGGCAAGCGGTCGAGCATCGACCTTGTGGAGAAATTCCTGTGACCACGGTCCCTGCCGCTCTCCGACATCTGACCGCCGCCGCCCTGATCGCCGCCGCGGTCGGCGCCGCCATGCCTGCCCAGGCCCAAGGCGTTGCCGCAGGCGCCACGGGGGCCGCCGCGCAAAAGGCGGCGGCGGCAAAGCCCGTGCCCCAGGGACCGCGCGGCATCATCGGCCGGATCGAGACGCTGACCGCGAAGCATGAAGACACGCTGGTCGATCTGGCCCGCACGCTGGGCATCGGCTATGTCGAACTGCTGGCGGCCAATCCGGGCGTCGAGCCCTGGCTGCCGGGCGAAGGCACGAAGATCACGGTGCCGGCCGCCCATCTGCTGCCCGATGTGCCGCGCGAAGGCATCGTGGTCAATATGGGCGACCTCAGGCTCTATTACTTCCCGAAGGGCGGCGGGGCGCCGCTCAGCTTCCCGATCGGCATCGGCCGCGAAGGCTTCGCCACCCCCTATGGCGTGACCCGCGTCACCATGAAGCGCGACGGGCCGACCTGGACGCCGACGCCGTCGATGCGTGCCCGCAACCCCAACCTGCCCGCCTTCGTCGGCCCCGGCCCGAACAACCCGCTGGGCACGCATGCGATGAATCTGGGCTGGCAGAACTATGTGATCCACGGCACCAACCGCCCCTATGGCGTGGGCCGGCGGGTCAGCCAGGGCTGCGTGCGGCTTTATCCGGAAGACATCATCAAGCTGTTCGGCATGACCGAAAGCGGCACCAAGGTGACGGTGATCGACCAGCCGGCCAAGGTGCAGGTGATCGACGGCCAGCTCTATCTGGAGGTTCACCCCACCCAGCTGCAGGTCGATCAGATCGAGGAAGTCGGCCGCTTCACCCCCGAAGCCATGCCCGAGGTGGAGCCCAAGGTGGCCGCCGCCGCGACCAAGGCCGGTATCAAGGTCGATTGGGAAGCGGTGACCCGCGCCGTGATCGAGCGCACCGGCCTGCCGGTGAAGGTCAGCCTGGGCGGCGGCACCATCCCCGAACTGGCGGCGCTGCCGATCAACCCCACGCGCACGCCGGTGGAAAAGACCCTGCCCGGCCAGCAGTCGGTGCCGGCAGAAGACGGCGGGCCGGCGCGGATGACGCCGGGTTCGGCCACCGCCGCCCCCCAGCCGGCGGCCGACGGCCTGCCGAAGCCCGCGGTCGATCCGCGCAAGGACCCGCTGACCGCCCATACCTTCCCGGCCGAGCTGAAGCCCGCCCAGCCGATCGCCCGGCCGGCGGAGCCCGCCAATGTGGTAACGCTGAGCGTCTCGCCGGCTGCCCGCGCCGCAGCCGAGGCCCGGGCGGTGCAGCCGGTGGCGACGCCGGCCCCTGCGGCCCTTCCGACCGCCACCATCCCGGCCGTCACCGCCACCGCCGCGCCGATCACCCAGCCGGCGCCGCCGGCGGCGGTGGACACGCGCATCCCGCGCGGCGCGCCGGTGCAGCTGATCCAGCCGGTCGCGGACTGATGCGCCGCGGCCCGGTTGCAGCTTTGCAACGCGGACCGGATCAGCGCATGAAAACGAGAAGGGCCGGCGGAGATGCTCCGCCGGCCCTTCTTTTCGTCGACGTCCGGTGATGCCCGGCTCCGGTGGACGTCCTCCGCCGCAGCGGAAACCGAAGCCAAGCGAAACCCCCGGCGGGACCAGGCCCGACCGGGGGTTTCCGTCGCGCCGGTTACCCGGCGCGAGCGATCACTTGCGCTGGCCGGCGCTGAAGGCGCGCTCGGCGCGCTCGGCGGCCCGCTCGGCGCGGTCGGCCGAAGCGGCAGCGGCCTGGGCGCTGCGGGCGCTCTCGGCGGCCGAAGCGCGCGAGGCGTCGGCGCTCTGCTTCGCCGAGGTGGCGGCAGCCTTCGCCTCGTTGAGGAGCATACGATCCTCGTCCGAGAGGTTCGCGCAGCCGGCGACCGCGATCAGGGCGGTGGCGCCGAAGAGGGGCAGCGCAACGCGCTTGATACGGTTCATGGTCATGGCACATCTCCAGTTGTCTGGGCAGCATGTGGCGCACCCACATGCGTACCGAGGCGACCGTAGCACAACACCCGTCACGTTTCACCGGTCTGCGGAGGGCGGACCGCACGGCGCCGCATCGCATCGGGCCTCTGTTGCACAGAAGCAACAGGACTGCGGCATCTGTAGCAAATGTCCGTTTATACTGTGGACGTATGGTGTCTGAGACCACACCCTCATATGCCGCTGATCAGTCTGCCGGCGCTCATCATCACCGCGCGCCCCGACAGACGCACCGCCGAAATCCCGGTGTGGTCCAGATCGATTTCCAGATCCAGACGGCTGGGGCGGCCCATCGCCTCGCCCTGCAGGATGGTCCAGGCGACGGTTCCGGGCACCAGAACCGGCTCGATCCCCGCCAGCCAGGCCGCCAGCGCCATCGCCGCCGATCCGGTGGCGGGATCCTCGCCGATGCCGGCGGCGGCCCCGAACATCCGGGCGCGGACCCGCCGCGCCGCCCGATCCACCACCATCGGATAGACCAGCCGCGAGGGCGCGCCCTCTGGCAGCAGCCGGGCCGCGGCTGCGGCATCCGGCCGGCAGCGGTCCAGATCGGCATCCTGCGCCAGCGGCACGAACAGGAAGGGCATGCCGGCGGAGGCGACCAGCGCCCCATCGGCAATCGCACGCTCCGGCAGCGACAGAAGTGCGGCCAGATCCGCGCGCGCCGGGGCATCGGCTACCGGCTCGGGCCGGCGCGGCGCGCCCATCACCGCCCGCGGCAGACCGCCCGCGCCATCGGCCAGGATGTCGACCGGCACGGGGCCCGCCGCTTCCTCGATCACCACCCGGACGGGGCTGCCGTCACCGGCGGGGCTGATCCGCCCCAGATGGACCAGCGCCAGCACGCCGCCGATGGTCGGGTGCCCCGCGAAGGGCAGCTCGATTTCGGGCGTGAAGATCCGGAAGCGCAGATCGCAATCCGGCCGGGTCGGCGGCAGGACGAAGGTCGTCTCCGACAGGTTGAATTCGCGCGCAATCCGCTGCATCGCCCCCTCGTCCAGCCCGTCGGCATCGGGCAGCACCGCCAGCGGATTGCCGCCGAAGGGCTGATCGGTGAAGACGTCGGCCGTCAGAAAGGCGCGCCCCGGGACGTCGGCAGCGGACATGGGCTTCTCCCCTTATGGTGGATGGCGAGGCAGGACGAACGCGCCGATCTTGCACCGGCCGCGCGATCCGCGCCACCCCGTCCCGCCAGCTTCCGCGCTGGCCGCGCCACCGGGAGCGTGGTTTACTCGACAGCCGCCCGAAAATGCGGGTGACGGGATGAATGGTCCGCCATACGGACCCGGTGTGATTGGACGGATGACGATGACGACGATGACCGCGCGCGTGTCCTGGCTGGACGGCATGATGTTCGTGGGCGAAAGCGGCTCGGGACATACGGTGGTGATGGACGGGGCCGCCCAGCATGGCGGCCGCGATCACGGGATCCGGCCGATGGAGATGCTGCTGCTCGGCATGGGCGGCTGCAGCGCCTTCGATGTCGTCCAGATCCTGAAGAAGGGTCGCCAGCCGATCCAGGGCTGCCGGCTGGAGATCGAGGGCGACCGCGCCGAGACCGACCCCAAGGTCTATACGAAGATCACCGTGCGCTATGTGGTCTATGGCGACGGGCTGGATCCGGCCAAGGTCGACCGGGCGATCAAGCTGTCGGCCGAGAAATACTGCTCGGCCTCGATCATGATGGGCAAGACCGCCGAAATCGAGCACGTCTTCGAGATACGGCCGGCAGCGGCAGCCCGCGATGCCGAGGTCTGACACACCGCCCGAACTGCGTGCAGCGGCCGTCGGCGGCCCGGCGGACGGCAGGCCGGGTCGCGACGCGCCGCTCTGGATCCTGGTGGTCATCACCGCGATCGGGCCGGTGGCGCTCAACCTGTTCGTGCCGTCGATGCCGGCGGCGCAGCGCGGGCTGGGCCTCAGCGATGCCGCGATCCAGCTGACGCTCACCCTTTATCTGGTGGCGCTGGCCGGGGCCCAGCTGATCTATGGCCCGGTCTCCGACCGCTTCGGCCGCAAGCCGCCGCTGATCTTCGGCATGCTGTGCCTGGCGCTGGGCAGTGTCGTCGCCGGTTTTGCCGAAGATGCCGTACAGCTGGTCAGCGGCCGGGTGCTGCAGGCGATCGGCGGCTGTTCCGGGCTGGTGCTGGGGCGGGCGATGATCCGCGACCGCCATGATCCGTCCGAAGCGGCGTCGCGGATCGCCACCGTCACGCTCGCCATGATGCTGGCGCCGATGCTGACCCCCGCGGTCGGCGGCTATGTCGATCAATGGCTGGGCTGGCGGGCCGGGTTCTGGGTCATCACCTCGATCGCCGCCGCGATCTTCGTGGCGGTGACCCTGCGCCTGCCCGAAACCCATCACGACCGCCGGCCGATGCCGGGGCTGGCGCCCATGCTGCGCGCCTATCGCGGTCTTCTGGCCGATCGCGGCTTCCTGGGCCATGCCGGCGCCGCCGGTTTCGGCACCGCCGCCTTCTTCGCCTTCGTCGCCGGCGCGCCCTATGTGATCATCGAACTGATGGGCCGCACCCCGGCCGAATTCGGGCTCTGGTATATCGTGGCCTCGGGCGGCTACATGATCGGCAACATCATCACCGCGCGTCTGGCCTCGCGCGTCGGGCCGATGCGCATGCTGGCCGCGGGCGCGATTGCGGCGGTTGCCGGCTACGGCTCGCTGATCCTTGCGGCCGGCCTGCTGCCGATGGCGCCGATGACCATCTTCCTGCCAATGACCGGCATCGCGCTCGCCAACGGCATCATCCTGCCCAATGCCACCGCCCGCGCGCTGGTGGCGGGCGGCACCGGCAATGTCGGTGCGGCGGCGGGGCTGGCCGGGTTCCTTCAGATGGGCGGCGGCGCCGTCGCCTCTCAGGTGATCGGCTGGACCCGCGGCGACGATGCCTGGCCGCTGGTCTTCGTGCTGGTCGGCTGCGGGGTCGGCACGCTTCTCTGCACCCGGATCGCCTGGGGCGCAGAGCGCCGCCCCGGATAGGTTCCGCCCCGCACAAAAACCCGATCCACATAAAAAATTTCTGCTGTCAAGTCTTTAGTGAAAATCACATAAGGCTTGAAACCGCATATGGGACAGCAGGTTAGCTCTTTTCAGGGCTGCTTTGCAGAACTGTGGCTTCGTAGGCTAGGGGCCACATAAGAGCGTCAGGAGAGAAAGCCGGATCGTATTGGGTCGTTTCAGATCGGCCGGATACAGCCCTCCATCTATGTCCTTCTGAATCTACCGTTCAGTGCTGACTATGGAAGGCGCCCGGAGACCATCGGGAAGGTAAGTATGAGCAGTGCAAACAAGCTCTCCCTCAGCTCCAAGCTTTACGATTAGCAATACCGCAAAGTTTGCGCCTACAGTTTCGTCTTGGACGATCTGTAGCATCGACAGATCATCTGTCCTGCTTGGGTAAGGCGCAAACGATGGATGCGAATGCCATTCACCAAGATAGTTAAACCGGGTGTAGTCATGTCCCGTCTGCTGGAAGAATGCGCGCAGCCTTCCGATGGCGTCCTCGATCCTTCGCACAAATGAGGCGAACGCACCGCGACGATGCACGGTCATCTCCCGGACGACGAAAAGATTCGGTCCGGCATGTTCGCCCATCAGGATTCCCCCGATCTCGCGCCGGCCGGCTTTCCGGAGCGCCGCCAGCAGCAACTCGTGCTGCTCAGGCGGCAGGATCAGCGTCAGCACGCTTTTGTCCTTCGTACATCCTCAGCAACGCTTCCACGACGGCATGCCTGTCCTCGCCACTTCCGGCGTCCTCGCCACGCTCCCAGCCCTGGCCCTGCACGGCGACCGGGCGCGTATCGAACGGCGCCTCGAAGATCCACTCGCGGCGCATGCCCAACAGGTACACCGAATAGGGAAACTCGCTTGGATCCCGGGACAACGCGGTATCGATGGCCAGCCGGGTCAGCGCGGTCGCCACGAAGCCGACGTCGCTGTCGTATGCGACCAACGGTTGTTCTTCGGTTCCGTCGTAGCCTGCCGCGTTCTTGAAAGGCGCGTCGGGAAGGGTCGCCAGGTAGGCGTGGTAGGCGTCGCGAACCGCCAACGGGTTCGGATCGCGTCCCGGGCGCGCCCGCGCGATCATCCCACCGTAACCGCCGGCGAATATCTCGCCCCAGCATAGCGGCGTTTCCTGCCGCTTCGCTAACGCTGCCAGCAGTAGGAAGACTTCCGGATTGGCGGTGGCATCGATCAGCAGGTCGCAGTTGGACAGATCCTTGAGCGCGGCTGCCGCGGTCACCGCTGACTCCTGACCGGCGAGACGAGTGGTTCGCGTATCCACCTGCACCCCAGCGGCAATCAGTGACAGTGCGTCACGCGCCGCTCGTGCCTTGTGCGTCCCCACGTAGGCCCAAGACAGCTCGTGGCGCACCATGTTGCCGGGCGCGAGGTAGTCGTCGTCCACCAACAGGAAGCGGCGGACACCGGATCGCGCCAATGAAACCGCGATCTTGCTGCCCATTGATCCGAGTCCGACGATGCCGACACGGACATTGGCCAGTCGCTGTGTTTCCTCCGACAACCTGAAATCGGAAGGCGTCGGCCACACGATCCTGTGCTCCAACAACTCCGGCTGCTCGCCCGAGTCGATCAGGAACACCCGCAGCGACGGCAACGCCGTGCCCAGCAGCACGATGGTTCTCGCCTTGTACTTGCCAGCCTCCTGCACCAGGACGTCGTCGGTGGCAAATCCCGCCTCTGCCAGCACCCGCACCAACGCCTCGGCGTATTCGACGGATTGGCGCTGGTCGAAAACTTCGCTACGAAAGATCCATCCATCGCCGGACAGCGAGAACAGCGGAAGCGATGTTGCGATACCTTCCGGAACGTCGACCACGTCCTGCAGCACGTCCTGCGCGTCGGCGACTTTCCCCGCGAACATGACGACTGCACCCAGGTTGTACACGATCGCCGATTTCAGCCGGGTTCGGGATGATAGAGGGAGCGCAGTCCACGTGGCCAGTAGCCCGGTGGTGGCCACGAAGCGCTGGCCCGCGCCGCGCATGTCCTGTCCCTCCGTCAGGCGGTGCGCCGAGGGCACCGTGTTCGGCAACTCGGGATGCTGTTCAGTGCTCAGCAGTTCGTGTGCGCTACGCACCATGTCTGCACCCGTCACGTCAGGATGCCAGTTGTCTGCCCGCCACTGCAGGCACAGCGGGCCGCCGGCCCCGTACTGGTGGCCGGACCATCGCTCGGATTTGTCCCGCGGACAGATGTAGGGCGGCGAGTCCGGAAACATGGCCGGATAGGTCATCCGCCCCGCAAAGACGCGGCCATGGATGGTCATGTCGAGATCGACCGCAATCGAGCCGTCCTCGGACATGCGCCAGGCCGTGCTCAGCCAGCCGGCCTCGGCTTCGAGATGATCGAGTTCCGCGCGCTCGCGCAGGAAGCGCGCGGGATCGTCCATGGCCCATTTCATCAGGCGAAGCCCGAGGACTTGTTCGGCACCACCGGGCGGCTGGGGAAAGTGAGGCCAGCGGCAGCGGCGGCAGGCTGGAGCAGGGACTTGGCCGTAGCGGCGTCCTTGGCGATCTGGGCGCTGAAATAGTCCGTGTTGAACACCTTGTCCCAGGCGTCGCCCGCCTTCTTGCGCGTGCAGTCGTATTCGTCGAGAACTTTCAGTGTCTCCAATGCCTCGCCCAGGCAATCGCGGAAGAAGATCACGCCCTCGTCACCTTCCTCCGCGAGATTCTTGTCCGCATACACCGGATGGCCGATGCGCTGACTGAAAACCAGTTGCGCCTTGATCGCCTTCCAAGTGTCGCGCAGGGCGTCATCGTCCCGGTCGAGACGCGCCACGAAGTGGTCTACGACCAGTTTCGAGATGCAGATGCCGCTGGTGGTCTTTTTCTTCCAGGCGACGCGGCTGCGGGCCATCTTCTTGGTCAGCTTGGTGATCCGCCGCAGTTGGCTGGTATCGGACTGCCCCGCCTTCAGTTCCGAGCCGACCGCATCGTTGTACCAGCGCGTCACCTTGCGGGCATCCGACTTGACCCAGTCGTCGCCGCTGGCCAGTTCGTACTCGACGACTTCGTTGCCCCAGAAGTCCTTCGAGCGGATCGTGCGGTAGACGGGAATGTCGATGTGGTAGCCGTCCGGATACTGCTGGCGCACGCAATTGGTCTTGACCACCGCGTCGTAGGCCAACCGGTCGTCCTTCAGCGCGTTGCGAACCCGGGTGCGGGCGTCGCGTGCGCCGAGGTAGCCGCCATCGGCGTCCTTCAGGTCTTCCTTGTCGAAATACACGCCATCGTCGATGTCGTAGTCGCAGGCATCATCCTGGACCATGGTGCGCATCGCATAGGAGCCCTGCGAGCTGAACTCCTTGGGCAAGGGATGGCCGGCCTTGGTCAACCCGTTCTTGAGCCGCGTCCGGCCACTGTCGCGGCGGTTGCGCATCTCCGTCTGGTCGTCGTTCGAGAGGTTAACCCCGTCCGCGTGATACCCCTTCATCTCTTTGTTGCAATCAATGGTGGTCATGGGCTTTTGCCTCGGGCTGCTGGCGACTGGGATCGGACGCGCCCGCCAGTGCAGTGCGGAACGCGCTCATCCGATCGTCTGATTCAGTCGTCGCCCAGGCGAAATCGACGTCGGAGATGGCTTGCCGGGCGAGCGCGTTGAGTACCTTGGGACGCGCGTCGTCCATGTTTTCCAGATACCTGTGGAGTTCGCCGGACGGGCATTGCGCCGGCAGCCGGTAGGCGAAGCTGCCGTGCCCCCGCAGCTCCGCGATCTTCTGCGCGAGGTAGCCATATGCGACCGCCTGTGCGTTGATGCTCGCGGCGATGGCCTTGAGGCCGCTGTCCCAACCCAGCGCCCCGCGGTGCAGTTTCCTGGCGCTCTTGAGTTCTTCGCCGCCCTGTACGGGAAGCGTGCCGAGCATGTACAGGTGGATCGGGCGATCGGCCTCGCCGCGCCGCTGCAGGATCTCGTGCGCTTCGATCATGCCCACCGCGCCCGGGTTGTTCGCCCACAAGCCGCCGTCCACGTAGTCGACGGTGGCCTCGCCACCACCGGGTTCGGTCAGGCGTGCGATCGATCGCAGGATGGGGGCAGCGCTGGTCGCCATGCAGGCGTCCACCAATAGCCGCTCGTTGTCGCGCCCGTTGAGACGGTCCATGTGCGGGGTCTTGAACACCACAGAGGCATGGCGGTTCAAATCCACCGTGGTGATGGCCAGGCCGATGCCGCGGCGCGCGTAGACCTGCCCCATGGTCTCGGTGCCGAAGGCATCGGTAAGCACGGCACGCAAGGCCCGGTCGCCGGCGGCAAGGCCGGAGAACAGGCCTCGGACGTATTTGCCCAACTTCGGCACTGCCCGCAGCCGCTGCCGCGGGAAAATCTCCCGGCCATGCACCTGGTACAGCGCCAGCACCTTGCCGAGCGGGATGCCTGCCGCCAGGGCGCAGGCGACAATCCCGCCGGTACTGGTCCCCACCAGCAGGTCGAATGCCCGGCCCGGGTCGATCTCTCCAGTACCTGAGACGCGGAGCCGCTGTGCGAATGTGTCGAGATACGTCGCCTGGTAAACGCCGCGCATTCCGCCACCGTCCAGGCACAGTACGCGAAATGGCTCTCCACCCCCCATATATGGCCCTCCTGTAGCCATCCAAGCACGATATATGGGGGTGGGCAGGTAAATTTCAAGTACGACCTTTCGACCGCCAATAAGCTGTCATTTACCAATCGCTTTACGTTGACGGAACCCCCGATCCCGCGCCATGAACGCCTCCAGCATGTGGGGGATCAGCGTCATCGCATCGACCGGCTCACCGTAGGTCTGCGCGTGCAGCGCGGCGTAGCGGTCGAGGTCGGCTTTCAAGCTGGCCGGACACGCAAACGTCAGTTTGACGGTCTCGCTCTTGGGCAGCGGCCCGAGCCGCAGCTTGTTCGTGCTCATTGCGATGATCCTCTCTGGAAGAACAGCGGCTGGTACGGCCGCAGCACCAGATCCCGGTTGACGATGACGCGCACCGGCAGGCCGGGGCGGCTGGTCAGCGTGGGCTGGATGTTCAT